>NICF_comb_assmDRAFT_10000679_pt1 | contig 28735 bp, 24 predicted proteins | sample NewIslPassag4_SG_FD_11279 | JGI IMG/M metagenome (IMG submission 11279) | reverse complement strand
CCCGCCGATCTCGACGATGCTGCCGTGGTTGTTGCCGCCGTAGTACATCGGCTTGTCCGCCGGCTTGTAGGAGTCGATGTGCATGTCCGCGTTGCTGACGATGACCCCGCCGTACGCGAATCCCTTCGTCGGATGCTTGCTCGTCGCATAGCACAGCTCATGCATTAAGACGGACGAATAGATCAGATAGTACGTGTCCCCGCGCTTGCGGATCGACGGCGCCTCGAAATACTCGTGGCCCTCGAACCCGGTGCCCGCGCTGTACGGCTCGCTCGGCAGCACGAACACCGGTTCCTCGACGATCGTCAGCATGTCGGGGCCGAGCACCGTCGCCATGCAGCCGCGCCGGGACCTGTCCCCCCGCGGGCAGAATCCGGTGTACAGGTAGGTCCTGTCCCCTTCCGTCAGGACGCCGGGGTCGAACTGGTGCTGGTCGCCCTCCCGCTCCCCGAGCCGCGTGCCGTCCGGGTAGCGGACATAGCCGTAGAACTCGAACTTGCCCGCCGGCGTGTCGCTCACCGCCACCGAGACGACGGACACCTTGTCCAGCACATAGTACAGATAATACCGTCCGTCCGGACCCACGGTCACATCCGGCGCGTACAGGCACATGCTGCCGTCCGGGTTGAGCGGATCGTCGGTCTTCCGGTAAATGACGCCCTCATACCGCCAGTCCCCGAGATTGTCCACGGGCGCCGACCAGCAGACGTAATCGTTCAGGCAGAAGGCATGGCTGTTGAACCGGTCGTGCGATCCGTAGACATAGACGCGGTCGCCGAACACGTACGGCTCGCCGTCCGGTATGTATTCCCACGATGGCAGGTACGGATTGAACGCTTGCTTCCTCAACGCGCGATCTCCCTTTCCGTTATGGATTTCAGACGGTATCGATAACCCGCCTTCATATCAAAAGAAATTTCGTCCGCATGCCGGGCGTCCCGCCTGACCGCCACCCCGCGATTCCCGTGCAGCACGACCGCCTCGCACGGGAGCCGGACCGTGCAGACGCCGTCGCAGCTTGCCGTGATCCACGCTTCGGTCATCAGGCCGTCCGCCCATCGGATGCCGACCTCGTAACCCCCGCGCGCCCTGAGCCCCGACACTTCCCCCGTCGGCCACGCCTTCGGCAGCGCCGGCAGCAGATGGATCGCGCCGTCATGGCTCTGCAGCAGCATCTCGGCGATGCCGGCCGTTCCGCCGAAATTGCCGTCGATCTGGAACGGCGGATGATCGTCGAGCAGATTCGGCAGCGTCGACTTCGCCAGCAAGGCGGCGAGATGCTCATGCGCCCGTTCGCCGTCCGCAAGCCGCGCCCAGAAATTGACGATCCACGCCCGGCTCCAGCCGGTGTGCCCGCCGCCGTGCCGGAGCCGGCGCTCGAGCGTGCGGCGCGCGGCCTCCGCCAGCTCCGGCGTCCGCCGCGGCGAGATCTGATCCCCCGGATGGAGCGCGAACAGATGCGAGATGTGCCGATGCCCCGGCTCCGTCTCGTCGTAGTCCTCGTACCACTCCTGAATCGTGCCGAGCCTGCCGATTTTCATTTGCGGCAGCCGCTCGAGCACCCGCTCCGCCTCGCGGACGAACGCCTCGTCCGGGGCCTTGCCCGTCCGTTCCGCCAGCAGACGCTCCGCTTCCACGCAGGCCGCAAGCAGCGCGCGGATGATCTGCGTGTCCATCGCCGGGCCGAAGCACAGCGTCCCCGTCTCGCCGTCCGGCAGGATGTAGCTGTTCTCCGGCGACACCGACGGGCATGTGACGAGCTCGCCTCCCGGCCCCTCCACCAGATAGTCCATCACGAACAGCGCCGCTTCCTTCATCGTCTCCAGCGACCGCGCGAGAAACCCGAAATCCCGCGTGAACCGGAAATGCTCCCACAGATGCAGGCAGAGCCACGCCGCGCCGAGCGGCCAGTACGACGCCGGGATGTAGGTGTCCTGCGGCGCCGTGTCCGCCCAGATGTCGGTGTTGTGATGCGCGGCGAAGCCCCGGCAGCCGTACATGACCCGCGCCGTCACGCGGCCCGGCTCCCGCATCCGCCCGATCAGCTCGAACAGCGGCTCGTGGCATTCCGGCAGGGCGCAGCTTTCCGCGGGCCAGTAGTTCATCTGCGTGTTGATGTTGATCGTGTACTTGCTGTCCCACGGCGGCAGGAATTGATCGTTCCAGACGCCCTGCAGGTTGGCGGGCAGCGATCCGGGCCGGCTCGAGGCGATGAGCAGATACCGTCCGTACTGAAAATAGAGCGCCATCAGCCCCGGATCGTCCCCGCCGCCCCGCAGCCGCTCCAGCCGTTCCGGTACCGGCAGTTCATTGTTCCCGTCGTCTGCGGCCAGGGTGAGCGTCACGCGCCCGAACAGCTTCCGGTAGTCCCGCACATGCCGCTCGTACCGCTCATCGTCGGGAACCGCGCACGCTTCCCGGGCGCGCGCCAGACAGCGGGCGAGCGGCTCCCGCTCGCGGAAACTGGTCGCCGCAGCGACAACCAGCGTCGCGCTGTCCGCCCCCTCCACGACGAGATGCTCGCCGACCGCGTCCAGCCTGCCGCCTTCGGCCTTCGCCGCCGCTGCCGCCGCGAAACGGACGCCATCCGCTCCGCCGCCCGCGCCCGTCATGTAAATCGCGTCCGTCCCGCTGCGCCCCGTCCGGTCGACGTACCGCCACCGCGCCCGCTCCAGCCGCGCCGTCAGCGAGATCTGTCCCGGCCGGTCGGCGGTCAGCCGGATCACGACGGCCTGATCCGGATAGCTCGCATAATATTCGCGCCGATGCCGCACGCCGCGATGCGTGAACTCGACCGTCACGACCGCCCGCTCCAGATCGAGCTTCCGCTCATAATCCCCGACCGCTTCCGGATCGATGCCTTCGAAGGCGAGCAGCAGGTTCCCGAGCGGCTCGTAATGCCGCTGCGTCTCGGGCACGCCGGACAGCCCGAGCGCCGCCAGACGCTCGGCCTCCCGCGGCCTGCCCGCGAAGATGAGCCTCCGGATCTCCGGCAGCACCTTCGCCGCGTCCGGATTGTTGCGGTCGCGCGGACCGCCGTACCAGAGCGAATCCTCGTTGAGCTGCACCCGCTCCTTCGCCGGATGGCCGGACACCATCGCGCCCATGCGGCCGTTGCCGATCGGCAGCGCCTCGTTCCAGTCGGCGGCCGGCCGGTCGTACTTCATCACCAGACTGCCCAAGCGCCATCACCTTCCGATTTCGCCCATGGATGCAAAATCGTTTTAGCACCGTCGATCCCATTGTAAGCCGTCCGTCCCGGGAAGACAACCGTTTCCATCAATGCCGCCCGGCGGGGCTTGCCGAACGCGCATTCGCGCACAAGAGAATCCCCCGGCTCCGGCCAACCGGAGGCGCGGGGGATGGGGCGTCGGGCTCAAGCCTTGAACAGATCCGGGAGGATGTTGTAGATATACTGGTTCTGCCAATGCCAGGTGTGCGAGCCGCCTTCGGCTTCCATGAAGTAGAAGTTGCCTTTCGCGGCGTCCGAAGAGTACCGGAACACATCGGCATGCTTCTTCATCGCCTCGATCTGCGGCTTCAGATTCGGATAGGCGATGTCCTGCGTGCCCGTGGCGCTGAAAATGTAGAAATCCTGCGGCTTGTAGGGCGACTTGCGGACAATCCGGGCGAGGAACTCGGCCGTCTCCTCCGGCTTGAGGCCGCCGCTCCTCTCGCCGAGCGCCCAGCTGTCGCCGCTGAGCGGGATGTAGTACTTGAAGTAGTCCAGTCCGCCCTGCGCGAACAGATGCCACGTCGTCACCGACCCCATCGAGAAGCCGCCGAACGCGCGATGGTCCCGGGAAGCCTTCAGATCGACCGGAGCCGTCGATTTCGCGTAAGTGTTGTACTTCGCTTCGACCAGCGGAACGATCGTGCCGATCAGCTCCTCGTGGAACAGGGCGACGTCGTTCTTTCCGCCGTAGAAGGAAGGCGTCACGACGATGAGCGGCTCGATGTCGCCGCGGGCGATCATGTTGTCCAGAATCTTCTTGAGCGCCCGGTTCTCGCCCGGACCGCCGAAGAGCAGATCCTCGTTCTCGCCGCCGCCGTGCATCAGGTAGAGCACGTTGTACTTCGTGTTCTTGTCGGCCGCGTTGTAGCCGTGCGGCAGGTACACATGCAGCTTCTTCTTGTCCTTGCCGCCCTCCTGATTCTCGGCCTCGTACGTCAGCGTCTCGATGCTCCCCGGCTTGTCGCTTAAGGCCAGGTAATCGGTCGGCATCGGCGTGAAATACTTCTCGTTCGCGGCTTCCTCCGTCATCTCCAGCGCCGCGATCGCCGCCTGCAGCGCGGCGTATTGCTCATCGATGCGCTCCTGGGTCAATTCCGCATTGCTCAGCATGTTCCCGGCGGCGATGTCCAGGATGGCCGATCTCACGACATCCGGATTCTTGTACAGCTTGAAATCAAGGGACAGCGCGCGCTTGATCAGATTGAGCAGATCGTAGGGATTCGGGCCGCTTCTGTCGCCGGGTTTCTTGCCGGTCAGCACGACCTCGCCGAACAGGCCGGTATCGTCCCACGCCATTCCCGTCGCGTCGAATACGTTGAGCGTGCCGACCCGCTCTTCTCCGACGGCGTCGTTGATCTGCAGTTCGATGCCCATCACGGTGCCGTTGGCCGGCTGCTTGAGCAGGGCGACCCGCGCCTCGACGACATAGCCGTCCTCCGTCTTGCTCACGGCGGTGTAGAACCGCGAGCCGTCTCCCTTGTCCACGGATTGGACGTTCTCCGCATTGACGCGGAATTGCAAATCATCCGCGCCGTATTCCCGGGTTTTGTCGCGGTTTTCGTCCAGGAAAATCTCGAGCGAATCCTGCATGTAGGGGGTGCCGGATTGGACGGACAGATGGCTGTCCTTGACCTCCGCCAGGATGTAGATCGCGCGGTCGTCCCACATCGCCCGGAACGTCGCGCTCGCTTCGGTGTTGCCAGACCGGTGCCGCGCCCGGAACGGCTGCGCCTTGTCCCAGACCGGATCGATCCGGCCGTCGATGACGGGCGTGCCGAAAGCGGCCACGATCCTCCCCTTCGCGTCAAAACCGTTCTCGTCGACCGACACCCTGCCTGTCACCGACTTGGCTTCCATGGCTGCCTCCTTGACCGGTTTTTGCGCGGGGACCGTGTCGGACGAACTCCCCGCCATCGTCTGATACGGCAGCAGCGCGAGCAACAGGATTGCCGCCATCCACGCCGCGCCGCGCCTTATCGCTCTTCGCCTCATGAACCGATCGCTCCTCCTCCGGATTCGTCGATCATTGGCATAATCGTTTTAGCTTTGCTGTCAATGACAGCGCTTTCCAAGAATTTCGCATTGCGCTGCCGCAATTGCGCGAAGATTGTCCCTGTCCCTGCAGAATCAATCAATTCGCGCCTTTCTCCATCCGATCGCTCCTTTCGTTTTCGAATTGACGTTTGGTTGCTATTTCGTTTCAGCTATTGTTGTCCGGCACCATTTTATTCCGAATTGCTTCAAATTACAACCATGAAATTTCGCGCGGCCGACTGCCTGCCATTCGCGGGTTCCCCCGGTTCCTCCCGAACCGCGTTCCTCCCGAATCGCGCATGAGGATGATCGACCCGAAGCGCACGATCCGAACACGCCGTCTTCACCTCGAAGGCGCCCCGGCAATAGCCGCGAACGGGCGCCGTCCTGCTGCTGGTTCCATCGGCGATTCGGAGGCTGGAAAACAGAGGATAGCGGAAACGCCCTGTACCCCGCGAAAAAATGGGATACAGGGCGTTCGTTATTTGTTATCAGACGAAAACCCGTCAGTTGGCGACGGGCTTCTGAAAAATGAACTGTACTTTTCAATCCACGCAGGGTTTGGATATTTGCCAAACCAGCGACCAAATGCAAGTGTACCATAAGATTTTCTTCCCAAGAAGAATCCGGTTGACCATTTTTGGAAGACTTTATATAATACTAATTGGCTAAGTAATCGGAGAAAAATTAATTGTACGAAGATGTTATTTACCAGGGAGGTGATCCATTGCAATATATTGCGCATCAAAAACCCGATGGTGAGGAGCAGCCGCTGAAGAATCACCTGTTGGATGTAGCGAACAGAGCCCGCACATATGCCGAAGTTTTCCACGCCGGCGAATTGGGGTACGCGGCGGGGCTTGGGCACGATCTGGGCAAGTACAAGACCAAGGTTCAGCTCCGAATCCGAAACCATCCCATACAAGCGACCCACTCCACCGCCGGCGCGATCGAGATGGGGAAAGATGCGGCCTGGCGCGCGATGTTCGGGCCGACCCGGCTCCACCGGGATCTCGCGACGCTCGTGCAGTTCGCCATCGCTTTTCATCACGGCGGCTTGCGTAACTACGGAACGAAAGACGAACCGGGCAGCCTCTGCCACCGGCTCGCATCCGCCGCGGAGGATCCCGAGGAACAAGAGCGCCTGTGGGAAGCCGCCTGGCGGGAGATTGAGCTGCCTTCCCTTCCGATACCGACAGACGGTCCGCTGGTTCGCAATCTGATGCGCCGGCAAAGCCGGGAGTCCTACAGTTGGAAGATGGCCTTCCTCGGACGTATGATCTATTCCTGCCTGGTGGATGCGGATACGATCGATACGCGCAATTTCTTCGATCCCGGCGCCGCGCAGGCCATGGCCGCGAAGAGACCGACAATCCGCGAACTGTACGACCGGCTGGAGCAATATCTCGCCGTTCGATATGCCAACGTTGAACCTACCGTTATCAACCGCTATCGCAAAGCCATTCTGGAAAAATGCCGAAGCCGGTCCGAACTGCCACCACAACTGTTCTCGCTCAGCGTTCCGACGGGAGGCGGCAAAACGTTCTCGTCCCTTGCGTTTGCGCTGGCTCATGCCGCAAAGTACAACCTCCGGCGCATGATCTACGTCATTCCCCTGATTTCCATCACCGAACAGAACGCGGCTGAGTTTCGGGACGCGCTCGGGCCGGATGTGGTGCTGGAACATCACAGCCATTTCAATGTGGGCGATATCGACGAAACGCTCAGCGAATCCGAAAGCCTTCGCTACAAGCTGAGCACGGAAAATTGGGACGCGCCCGTGATCGTCACCACCTCCGTTCAGTTCTTCGAGTCCCTCTTTGCCAACAGGCGCAGCAAATGCCGCAAGCTGCATAACATCGCAAAGTCAGTCATCATCATCGACGAAGCGCAGAGCCTGCCCCGCGGGTATCTGGAACCGTGCCTGCGGGCGCTGGAAGAGCTCGTGGAGGGATACGGCTGCTCCGTCGTGCTCTGCACCGCCACGCAACCCGCATGGGACAAGCTGGGCAGGCAGATTGCCGAAATCATGGACGAGCCTTCTCCCGGGGATCTGTACCGAAACCTCAAGCGGACCGTCGAGGAGATCAGGGGAACGCCCCATGAACCGGTCAAGGATTCAAATCTGGCTGAGTGGCTGCTGGCGGAGCATCAAGCCCTGTGCATCGTGAACACCCGGACGCATGCGAAGAAATTGATGAAGCATTTCCATTCTCATCCGGATGGCGTCTTCCATCTCAGCGGCCGCATGACGCCGAAGCATCGCACGGAAGTGCTGAAGGAAATACGAAGACGGCTGAGAGTCGGGGAACGCTGCATCGTCATTTCCACCCAGTTGATCGAGGCCGGCGTCGACGTTGATTTCCCCGTCGTGTTCCGCGCCATCGCCGGCATCGACTCCATCGCGCAGGCGGCCGGGCGCTGCAACCGGGAAAACAGACTTGAGAAGGGACGCGTGATCGTCTTCCACCCCGAACCGCACGGCCTGCCCTCAATTGGCTGGCTCAAGGAAACCGCCGTGGAAGCGATCAACTGCATCGGGAAATTCGGGGCGGAGAACATGCTGTCCCTGGAATGCATCGCCGAATATTTCGAGCGCGTTCACGGCCTCCGCGACAGTGAAGCCGGGACGAAACTGCGGGATCAATACGGCATTGTGGACATGATGACCCGGACGCCGCCCCATTTTCCTTATGAAGACATCGCAAAAAGCTTCAAATTCATTGAATCTGACATGGAGTCCATCATCATACCGCTGGATGACCGTGCCCGCAAGCTGATTGACGATCTGACGAGTGCACCTTATCCGGCATCCATCCTGCGCGAACTGCAGCCATACGTCGTCCAGGTCTATCCGAAAGAGCGCGACGCTCTCCAACAAAGGCAACTCATTCAGACCGTCCAGGGCGTTCATGTTCTGCAGGATCTGTCTTTCTACAACCCGACGACGGGGCTCATTATCCCGGATGAAGATGAACGCGAAAGGAGGTGAATCGGCATGGGTTACGGCATCAAGCTTCGAGTGTGGGGGGAGTACGCGCTTTTTTCCCGGCCGGAAATGAAGGTGGAGCGGGTCAGCTACGACGTCATGACGCCCTCCGCCGCCCGCGGCATTCTGGAAGCGATCCACTGGAAGCCCGCGATCCGATGGGTGATCGACCGCATCCATGTGATGAAACCGATTCGATTCGAGAATGTCAGACGCAACGAAGTGGCGACCAAGGCTTCGAAGAACCGTGTGATCTACGCGGCGCAGGAGCGTCAGCAGCGCGCATCCCTTCTGCTCAAGGATGTCGAGTATATCATCGAGGCGCATTTCGAGATGACGGACAAGCGGGGGCCGGAGGATACGCCGGAGAAGCACTACAACATGATGCTTCGGCGGGCGCGGCAGGGCCAGTGCTTCCATCGTCCCTATCTCGGCTGCCGGGAATTCCCCGCCAATTTCGAGCTGGTGGAAGACAACCATATCCCCGCGAGCCCGGCTCACCGAGGAGAGCATGATTTGGGCTACATGTTGCTGGACCTGACCTTCACGGTGGACGCCAAAGGCGAAGTCGTCAAGGCGGTGCCGCACTTCTTCCGCGCGAAAATGGTAGACGGCGTCATTGAAGTTCCGAGGATCGGGGAGGTGAACCGATGATTTTGCAGGCGCTTTACCGCTATTACGAGCGTCTCGAAGAACGCGGGGAGACGCTGCCGGGGGAAGCCTGGTCGGAAGCGGCGGTTTCTTTTGTCGTGCAGATAGACAGGGACGGAAGCGTCAAGGCCGTCATTCCGTTCGTGAACGAGAAGGGGAAGCCGGACAAGCGCATGTACATGGTTCCCAAGCAAGTCAAGCGTTCCAGCGGGATCACGCCCTACTTCCTGTGCGACAAGGCGGAGTATCTGTTCGGCGCGGCGATCGGCATGCGCGAGGCTTGCCGGGAGAGCATGCGCGAACTCTCGCTGGCCGTGCTGGAGCATGCCCCTGCGGGCACCGAAGAGATGGAGGCATTGCGCCTGTTCGTGAACATGGACTCCGGAAGGTTGGAGGCGAACCTCAGGCGGGCCGTCGAGGACCGGGTCCTGGACTTGCTGACGAAGGGCGGCCTGTGCGTTCTCCAGTACGGTCCGACCGGCATGTTGTACCACCAACAGCCCGCATTGAAGCACGCCTGGGAGAAATTCTTCCTTCAACAGACAGATGACAGCGACGGGTGGATGACCTGCCTCATAACGGGGGAACGGGTGCCGCAAAACCGGATCGCCAGACTGCACCCCGGCATCAAAAACGTCGCGGGCGCCCAATCGTCCGGAGCCGCGATCGTGTCCTTCAATCTGGACGCCTTCTGCTCTTACGGATTGAAACAATCCTACAACGCCCCGACGTCGCAGAAGGCGGCCGACGCTTACGGCTACGTGCTGAACCGCTTCCTGGCCGATCCGTCCCACAAGGTCAGGCTGAACGACACAACGGTGGTGTTCTGGGCGGAATCGGACGCGCCGGAGGAACAGGAGTTTCTCGCCAGTCTGCTGCAAGAAGCGGGCTCGAATGAACAGGACGACGAAGACAGCATACGCGCCCGCGTCCGCAGCGCGATGCTTCGCATCCGCAAAGGCCAGACGTTCCGGGAAACTTTCTCGGATCTGAATCCCGAGACCCGTTTCTATGTGCTGGGCTTGTCACCGAACGCCGCGCGGCTGTCCGTCCGGTTCTGGTATACGGGAAGCCTGGGTGAGATCGGCGAACGGGTCTGGCAGCACTACCGCGATTTGTCGGTGCAGGGATTGGAGCGGTCGCCCTCCATCCGGGAACTGCTCCGCGAACTGGCGGTTCAGGGGGACTGGGACAATATCCCGCCGCTTGCGGAAGGCCAGATGCTCCGATCGATCCTGCACGGTCTGCCGTATCCGCGTTCCTTTTTACCCCAGCTTGTCAGTCGCATCCGCGCGGAATCATCCGACAGAAAAATGAATACCCGGCGGGCGGCGCTGCTGAAAGGATACCTTATTCGGCAGGCAAGGCTCCATCACGATGCATCGAAGGAGGCGGAACTGACCATGGCGGAAAATGAAAACTCGCCCTACACGGCGTACCATCTGGGCAGACTGTTCGCTTGTCTGGAGAAGGCGCAGAAGGATGCCCATGAAAACAAACTGAACACCACCATCGCGGACCGTTATTGGGGAGCGGCATCGACGACACCGGCGCTTGTATTCCCCAGGCTGTTGCAATTGTCGCGTTATCATGTGTCGAAGGACGAGAAGAGCGGACGCTATAACGACAAGGCCATCGAAGAAGTCATGGACAAATTGCCCGATCAATTCCCGTCCCGGTTGTCGTTGGAAGAGCAAGGGATGTTTGCTTTGGGCTATTTCCACAAGCGGCAAAAGCTTTACGAGCCCAGAAAACAGCAATCCAATCAAACTGCGGAAGCGAGGGTTGAACATGAGTGAGAAGACGCTGAACAACCGCTATGAATTCGTCCTGCTGTTCGACGTGGAGAACGGCAACCCGAACGGCGACCCCGACGCGGGCAACATGCCCAGAATCGATGCGGAGACCGGCGTGGGGCTGGTCACGGACGTCTGCCTGAAACGGAAAATTCGCAATTACGTGGAACTGGTGAAAGCCGGCGAACCCGGCTACGAGATCTATGTGCGCGAAGGCGTCGTGCTGAACCAATTGAACAAGGAAGCGTATGACCACCATCCGGAAATCGAGTTGAAGACCTCGAAGGACGACAAGAAAGAAGAGAAAATCGAGGCGAAGCACAAGGAGGACCAGTTGAAGCTCGCCAGGTGGATGTGCGGGAAGTATTACGACATTCGCACGTTCGGAGCGGTCATGACGACGGGCGTGAACTGCGGCCAGGTCCGCGGTCCGGTGCAGTTGACTTTCTCCAAGAGCATTGATCCGATCAACCCCACGGAAGTGTCCATCACCCGCATGGCGGTCACGAACGAGAAGGATATCGAGAAGGAACGGACCATGGGCCGGAAAGCCTTTGTTCCCTACGGGCTGTATCGGCTGGAGGGATACGTGTCCGCGCCGCTCGCCCGGCAGACCGGGTTCAGCGAAGAAGATCTGGAACTGCTGTGGTCGGCGCTCATCAACATGTTCGAGCACGACCGCTCGGCCGCCCGCGGCAAAATGGCGTCGCAGAAACTCGTTGTCTTCCGGCACGACTCGTCCTTGGGCAACGCCCCCGCGCACAAGCTGTTCCAACTGGTTCAGGTGAAGCGGAAAGATGAAGTGCCCGTGCCTCGCTCGTATGATGATTATGTTGTAACTGTGGGCGAGGCGCCGCCGGGAGTGACGGTCATTGAATTGTTGTAAGTTTGTGGATGTATAGGGAGATGGCATGCCGGTGTCAGGTGGTGAATGAGCCGGCGCGAACCCCAAGCGCACATAAAATCCCTGGGAGGTTCGCACGCATTGCGGGACAAGGGATTTCGGTGATTGGAGCGGTGTGGAGCAGTCGATAAAGGGGGGCGTTTGGGGAGGTTCGCGAAAATGCGCCTCTCAGGCCTTGTGGATCAAGGGATCTGAGGGCAGACAGTCGCTCGCCGCGCGCGAGCGTGGGTTGAAACATCGTCAACGGCGAGGAGCGAGACGTGCAGACCGAGCGTCGCTCGCCGCGCGCGAGCGTGGGTTGAAACAATTCGGGGATACGTTGCATGCGGTTATACCAATCGTCGCTCGCCGCGCGCGAGCGTGGGTTGAAACGCTGAGGCAAGGACATATCGGGGTAATCGATATCGTCGCTCGCCGCGCGCGAGCGTGGGTTGAAACTATCTGAGGGAGGCGTGAGAAAAGATGGCTGACGTGTCGCTCGCCGCGCGCGAGCGTGGGTTGAAACACCTCCGCCGCGAGGGCTTGATGCTCCGGCGGACGTCGCTCGCCGCGCGCGAGCGTGGGTTGAAACGGCCCCATCTGGACGTTTCCGCCCACGATGAGATCGTCGCTCGCCGCGCGCGAGCGTGGGTTGAAACCCCGCGGCGCACGCGCTCCAGTTCCTCCGGACTCGTCGCTCGCCGCGCGCGAGCGTGGGTTGAAACCAGGCGGCGAATCCGATGGATGCCTCGAACGAACTGTCGCTCGCCGCGCGCGAGCGTGGGTTGAAACTGCCATCCGTTGTCCACGGTTGCGCCCTGCACGCGGTCGCTCGCCGCGCGCGAGCGTGGGTTGAAACCCGGCCATCGTCGGCGGTTTCCTCAGCGGACTGGCGTCGCTCGCCGCGCGCGAGCGTGGGTTGAAACAGCCAGGAGATGGACCGTAACGAACTGATCGACCGTCGCTCGCCGCGCGCGAGCGTGGGTTGAAACTCGTAGGCATGACCGGTTGCCGAGGGAACTTCATCGTCGCTCGCCGCGCGCGAGCGTGGGTTGAAACGGAAAACCCTGGGCCGCGTACAACTCGTGCGGTTCCAGTCGCTCGCCGCGCGCGAGCGTGGGTTGAAACCCGGCCATCGTCGGCGGTTTCCTCAGCGGACTGGCGTCGCTCGCCGCGCGCGAGCGTGGGTTGAAACCCACGTCCATCGACTTAGGAAAGCCGGAGAAGTACAGGTCGCTCGCCGCGCGCGAGCGTGGGTTGAAACTCGTAGGCATGACCGGTTGCCGAGGGAACTTCATCGTCGCTCGCCGCGCGCGAGCGTGGGTTGAAACTGCCCGCGCTCAATCGCCCGGAGGATCTGCGCGAGGAGGTCGCTCGCCGCGCGCGAGCGTGGGTTGAAACGCGGTGGCCAGCCGTTACCGGGAAACGATGCCAAGTCGCTCGCCGCGCGCGAGCGTGGGTTGAAACAAAGCTGCCGCGCCGTCTGAGGCGGACGATGTGGCGTCGCTCGCCGCGCGCGAGCGTGGGTTGAAACATCCAAGAGGGCATAAAGGTCCCTCACCGATCTCGGTCGCTCGCCGCGCGCGAGCGTGGGTTGAAACTATCTGTGATAGAGCTATTGATGCTATTAACAATGTCGCTCGCCGCGCGCGAGCGTGGGTTGAAACACGGGCCTGCTCGTCTGTACTGACGCGAATGTAAAGTGTCGCTCGCCGCGCGCGAGCGTGGGTTGAAACTATTTCCGCGAGATCGGGATCTTTGCGACCGACCGTCGCTCGCCGCGCGCGAGCGTGGGTTGAAACATCCAAATGTCTCCGCAGCTCGATTTCCGAGATCAGTCGCTCGCCGCGCGCGAGCGTGGGTTGAAACAACTGAAAAGTTAATGGAAATGCTCAAAAGATGGATGTCGCTCGCCGCGCGCGAGCGTGGGTTGAAACGATCTTTGCCATCACTGTATCAAAGTCAACATCTTTGTCGCTCGCCGCGCGCGAGCGTGGGTTGAAACCTTTTCCAGCACGCGGGAGCCGGAAAGCGTCGAGACGTCGCTCGCCGCGCGCGAGCGTGGGTTGAAACAAGTTGCTTATACTACAGGCTATAACGCTATAAAGATGTCGCTCGCCGCGCGCGAGCGTGGGTTGAAACCAGATTGACCACAGACGGGTCTGTGGGCGCGAATGTCGCTCGCCGCGCGCGAGCGTGGGTTGAAACAGCGAAATCCTTCTTCCGAGCGATGTAATATGCGGACGTCGCTCGCCGCGCGCGAGCGTGGGTTGAAACGAGGCACGCCGGGACGACATGCTGGCCGGGACGCAGTCGCTCGCCGCGCGCGAGCGTGGGTTGAAACGTGTACTCGAAGGCTGCGCTGTACGTAACGATACGTCGCTCGCCGCGCGCGAGCGTGGGTTGAAACAAACCATTCTCGCGCCTTCATCTCGTTCCGAATCTTGAGGTCGCTCGCCGCGCGCGAGCGTGGGTTGAAACCGTCCGGATCGGCTCCGTACCCTGCCGGAGCAATGTCGCTCGCCGCGCGCGAGCGTGGGTTGAAACACATTGATGTAGATGAAGTACAGGACCTTCCCGTGGCAAGTCGCTCGCCGCGCGCGAGCGTGGGTTGAAACACGGGTACACCGTCGACGAAGTAGTCCGTCGTAGTCGCTCGCCGCGCGCGAGCGTGGGTTGAAACGCCGATTGGGAGGATGCACTGAAGCTCGCCGATCGTCGCTCGCCGCGCGCGAAACCTCATGACTTTCAAACACATCGTGCTGCCCGATGTCGCACACGTACGCGGGTGCAGGTTAAGTCTGGCCGGAGGACATCGGGTGGCATCCGCCGCGAACCCGCCCGTCATACACGCCGGCGGGCAACATCCTTACCGATCTACTGCCACCTCCAGATCCCCCGCTTCCGCGCTGAGCCGCACCGACGGCACATCCGGGCCGCCGGCGACGATCGCCGTGCCGGGCAGGTCGACCTTCTCCTCCCCGATGACCGTGTGCAGTTCAAGCGACAGCCGTTCCGGCGCTTCGGCTGTGGCGAGCTCGATGTCGCCCACCGTGGTCTCGGCGACGATCACCCCCTCGATGGCACGCACGCCGAGCTCGATGTCGCCCGTGTCGGTCCGGGCCGTGATGCTGCCGGACAGCCCGACCGTCTCGATCTCGCCGTGCACCGCGCGCAGCATGAACTGCTTCGCCCGCACATGCTCGACCGAAATATCCGCGGCCACCGCCACGACCTCCACATGCTCGAACAGCTTGTCCGGCACTTCCACCAGCAGCTCGTACTCGCCCGGATTGACCGAGATCAGCCGACGTTCCGCTTCGCGCGAAGCTTCGATCAACAGCTCGCCGCCCCGCTCGCGCACATCCAGCCTGACCTCCTCCTTCCGCATGCCCTCGAACACGCCCTCGACCGTCGCCGTGATCGCGTCCCCGCCGCCGATGACCACCCGGACGTCGCCGTCATCGGTGCCGACCGCAATCCGGGATATGCCGTCCGCCGTCACCGATTGCGACTTGTATATTTTCTCCGTATTGAAAGGCGACACACCGAACGCATACAGCACCGCGTTGCCGATCACGCCCGCCCCGATCAGCACGATCCCGATCAGGACCAATCTGCCGTATTTCCCTCTCATGCGTTACCCTCCGCCCTCGATTTGACATTGCGCTGCAGCCTGGCCAGCATCCACCGGACGAACCGGGCCGCGAATTGCACCGCCGCCGCCCAGAGGATCAAGCCGGCGCCGGCCAGACCGACAAGCAGCGGCAGTTCGGTCAGATACACAACCGTCAATCCATCCTGCAAAAGCCCCAGCAGCGGCGAAGCGACCAGAAACACCGCCGCGACGAACAGCGCCGCCGCGGCCAGCACCCCGATCAGAAAAGGCGCCAGCAGCGCCAGCGCGTTCACGACACCAAGTCCGACGCCGGCGAACACCGCACGGGAGACGCGGCGCAGCGAAGGATCGGCCTGCGCCCGGTCGACGCTGAGCTGGTACAGAATTTCGCGGGCCACCATCTGCGGCGATCCGAGCCGCCGCGCGATTTCCTCTTCCGAGCGTCCGTCCGCAAGCCCGTGATCGAAATGTTCGGCATAATCCGCCAGCAGTTCCGCGCGCTCCTCCGCGCCCAGCGCGGCCAGCCGCTTCTCCAGCTCCGCCAGATATTCCGCCTTGGTCATCGCGTCTCCTCCCCCTTCACCACGTTCTGCACGCCCCGCACGAACAGCTCCCATTCCCGCAGCAGCTGCCGCTGAACTTCGCGGCCGGCCGGCGTCAGGCGGTAATATTTTCGCGGCGGACCTTCCGTGGACTCCGCCAGATAGGTGGTGCAGAGCCCTTCCTTCGTCAACCTCCGGAGCAGCGGGTAGATCGTGCCCTCGGCAATCTCGATGTTCCGGGAAATGAGTTCCACCAGCTCGTATCCGTAGCAGTCCTTCCGGGCGATCAGGCTGAGCACGCACAGCTCGAGCACGCCCTTCTTGAATTGAACGTTCATTGTCAGTTCCCCGCTTCGATCCGTACTGTTCACTGACAGGCAGCGACGTCTCAAATCTTGCCATACGGCCCGCGCCCGATCAAGCTACGCCTCATCCGCCAGCGACCGAAGCGACGACTTTCCCGCGGCGGACGACGCCAGCCAGGAGCCGACGAGCATCGCGGCGCACCCCGCGGCCGCCGCCGACGCCAGCGATCCCGCGTTCAGGACCGCCGGAAATTCGACGATGCCGTAATGGTGCAGCATCGCTTCAAGCAGCGACGGCATGAACAGAATGCCGGCGATCAGTCCGAGCGGCACGCCCGCAAGCACCGGCATCGCCGCGCCCGACAGGATCGCGAGCCGAACCCGTCCGGCCGTCATGCCGAGCGACCGGCAGATCCCGAAGGTCCGGCCGTCCCGCTTGACCTGCAGGCGGGGGACGCTGTACGTGATGCCGCACGCGATGACGAGGATGAACAGCCCCATCGCCGCCAGCGGCCAGATCAGGATCGCGGCGGCCTGGCCGAACACCTCCCGGACCAGCGTCTCCCGCGAGGCCGCGTAGACCGCGTCCCCGAGCCGTTCGCGCAGCCCCCCGATGAACGCCTCCGGGTCCGCGCCTTCCTTCAGCCGGACGAAAAACAGCGGGGCGTCGGGTGCGTGCTCCAGACCGAGCCGCGCGATGCCGTCCGCCGTCATGCGCGCCGTCAGCGACCGGTTCGTAATCCCCTGGTAAATGCCCGTCACCGTGAAGCTCGCTTTCCGTCCCTGGATGTAGAACGCCGCCTCGTCGCCGATCCGCTTGCCGAGGAGCTCCGCCGCCCGGACGCCGAGCGCGATCTCGGTCGCGGCCGCCGGATGCCGTCCCTCGAGGGTTTCATACCCGAGCCGGTCCGGATCGCCGTCCAAGAACGTGATGTAGATGCCGTTCATCCCGACGTCCGCCGGCACATCCGCCGGGATGCCGTACACGAAGCCGGATCTGCCGACGTGATCCGCCCACGGATGCGCGCGGAGCGCTTGTTCGATCTCGTCCGCCAATGCTCCGTTCACCGCCTCGACGCTGATGTCCGCGTTGTCGTAGCCCCATTCCGGCGGGTTGAGATGTTTCACGCTGGCGTGGATCAGGACGCCGGCCGCCAGCGCCGCGGTCGTCAGGGCGGACACGAGCGCCGCCATCACGGCGGATCCCCGGTTCCCCCGCACCCGCAGGAAGCCGATGATCAGCTCGGCCGGAAGCCGGACGACGGCGCCGCCGAGCGCCCCCGCCTTGCGCTGCCGATGCTCGGCGGTTCCGTAGCGGATCGCCTGCGCCGGCTCAATCTTCCGCGCGCGCGAGGCGAACAGCCAGGCGAAGAGGACCGTCAGCGCCGCGACGAACAGGACCGCCGCCGCCGCGTACAGCCCGGACCGGACGGCGACCGGATCGTTGCCTGTCCTGAGGTAGCCCAGGGTCATGGACAGGATCGGCCGTGAACCAAGGCAGCCAAGCAGCGCGCCGGGCATCGCGGCCAGCAGCGCGAGCAGGCCGTACTGCAGCACGTAGGCCAGCGCGATGCGGGACCCGGTCATGCCGAGCGACTGACAGATGCCGATCGTCCGGTAACCCGACAGGATTGTGTCCGATATCGTGTAGCTGACGGCGTAGAGCGCGATGGCCAGCATGATGAGCGCCATGACCATCATCAGCAGGCTCAGCGCCGTCCCGATCAGAAAATAGAACGACGTCAGCCCCCCGTAATCCGTGACCGTCTCGAGGAACGGGGTGCCGAAATGTTCCGCGAACCGTTCCCAATGCGCCCGCTCATCCGCCGGATTCGCGAAGCGGATGCCCATCATCGCCTTCTCCCGCGCTTCGCCGCCGGCGAGCAGCCGGCCGTAGTCCGATGCGTTCATCCAGATCCTCGCGGTCACGGTGAACGGCTGGCTGAACGGGAGGTCGACGACGATGCCGGACACGCGATAGCTGTATGTTTTTCCCGACCAGCGGAAGTCGAGCCGGTCGCCGAGCTTGATCGATTTCGAATGCGCGAGCGACGTCGGAATCCATACCGTTCCCGCTTCCGGCGCGGGCGACGGGCTCTCCCGGTCCGCGAAGATCAGCCGGTCGACCGGTGAGGCGAGCGGATGCGTCCCGGCGTTCGTCATGAGGAGGGTGAGATTCGCGATTTCGTTCTCCCCGTGGGCGAATTGCGACAGGGTGATATACCGGAACAGGAATGACGTCTCGACCCCCTCCTGCGCCGACCACCACGCGTGGACGGCTTCGGGATCGTGCAGTCCGCTCTCGAACTGGAAGAGAGTGTGCGAGCCGTTCGCGCTCCGGTGGATCTTCCCGAAATAGCCGCCCGTGTTGCCCATCACGACGACGGCGGCGGTCAGCAGCAGGGAGGACAACAGGATGATGGCGGCGATGGCGGCGGTCTGGGCTTTTTTCGTTTTCAGGCCGGACCGGATCATCAGGACAATCGGGTACACGGCGCCTCCTCCCTTTCCTTCGTGAACCGATAGATCCGCCGCTCTCGCTCGGCTTCGTCCTTCGCGTCGTACCTGGGCAGATCCATCGTGCCGGCGATGGTCCCGTCCTTCACGAGGATCAGCCTGTCGGCGCGGCAGGCCGCCTTCAGGTCGTGGGTCACCATCACGATCGACTGCCCTTCCCGGTTCAGCTCCGTCAGCAGATCGAGCACGACCTCGCCCTGCTGCCGGCTGAGCGCGCCGGTCGGCTCGTCGGCCAGCAGCAGTTCCGGACCGTTGATCAGCGCGCGGGCGATGGCGGCCCGCTGCTGCTGCCCGCCGGACACCTGCGACGGCAGGCGGCCGGCGATCCCTTCGATGCCGAATCGGCGCATCAGCTTCAGCGCGCGCCCGCGCGCTTCGGCCCGCGGCTTGCCGGCCAGATAGCCCGGGAAGGCGATGTTGTCCAGGATGCTGAGGTCCGGGATCAGATGGATCGCCTGGTAGACATAGCCGATCTTGTGCGTCCGCAGCTGCGCAAGCTCGCGGGGGGACAGTTCGTGCAAGACGCGTCCCCGGAACCGGACTTCGCCCGACGTCGGGCGGTCCAGCCCGCCGAGCAGGTACAGCAGCGTCGACTTGCCGGAGCCGGACGCGCCCATGATCACCGTGAACTCGCCCTCGCGGCATTCGAGATCGACGCCGCGGACGGCCGGATACGCTTCGCCGCCGGTCCGGTAGACTTTCGTGAGATTGGCGGCTTGCAGAATGACGCGGCCTTGATCGCGCCTTGCGGGCGGCGCGGCTGCCTGTCCTGTCTGTCCGAAGGCGAACGTGCTCAAGGCGTGCACCTCCATTTCGGGTTCACCGATTGGGTATTAAACAGTACTGTTTATTGCAAGGTACCTTGATAAAAATAATGGCAGAAAAATCTGCACATTTCAAGCGGTATTGTCAAATGATGGGCGAAATGTTCGGCGGGGCCCGGCCATCGTCCGGCGCCGGCATGTTGACCGCGGTTTGGCGCGTCATCAGCGGCGCCGCGAGCCGATGAAGGGGCGCTTGCCGCAATCGGGACCGGCGGCAACGATTGCCGTTGGAGCGCAGCGGCGCGCAATGAGCACGTCCGCAGCGGAGTTGCGTGTCATGTCCGCAGCGGAGTTGCGTGTCATGTCCGCAGCGGAGTTGCGTGCCGGTGCAGACGAGCAGACGGCCGGTCAGCGCGGGCTGATCGGCCGTCGAATGCGCGTACACTTTAACTTTATCCGCCGTTGATCGCGCGGAGCAGCGTGTGCCGGTTCAGGCGCACCGTATGCGCCCGGCGCAGCGCCTCCTCTCGCAGCTCGGGCTCGATCCCGAGTTCGGCCGAATCGGCCGGCCCGCCCGCGACGCGCAGCAGCCTGCGCAGCTCCGCGCCGTCCGGCAGCTCCGCCAGCATGCGGCGGCACGCGTCGGGCAGCGGATGCCCTTCCGCCGCGTACCGCTTGTACAGATCCGCGACCTCCGCGCAGGCGACGCCCACCTTCGCGCCGTGCAGCGCCTGCCGGCGGCCGGCGCGCAGGAACGCCATCTCCCAGTAGTGGGAGATGTGATGCTCCGCGCCGGATGCGGGATGCGACTGCCCGAACCGCAGCAGCGCGATGCCCGATTCGATGAGCGATTGCATCAGGGCGCGCACGCCCTCCTCCGTGCCCCGGCCGATCGCCTCGACGCGGGCCACGCAGCGCTCGAGGGCGCCCCTCGTGATCGCGGCGATCGCTTCATCATACGGTTCGTCCGCCGTCTCGCGGCCGTACACCCAATCAAACAGCGACGTGTACTTGCCGAGCATGTCGCCGAATCCGGCCGCGATCAGCGGACGCGGCGCCGCGCAGAGCACGTCCAGGTCGGCGAACACGGCCGCCGGCGCGGCCGCCGGAAGCGTGATTTTCTCGCCCCGCAGAATGAGCGGCGCTCCCTTCGACGTGAAGCCGTCGACCGACGGCGCCGTCGGCACGGACACGAACGGCAGGCCGAGCGTGAAGGCGGCATAGCGGACGATGTCGTGGATCGTGCCGCTCCCGGCCGCGACAAGCGCGTCCGCTCCGTGATGCTGCGCCGCGATGATCGCCTGCAGCACCGACGCTTCGTCGGCGACGACGTCGCCGGCCGCGTTCGGCCGGATGATCTCGAGGCGGGCAGCGCCGCCCGCAGCATTTAGCCGGTCCGCCAGCCGGCCGCCGATCACCCGCGCCGTCGTCTCGTCCGCGGCGACAAGCGCGCGCTTCAGGCCGGCGTCCAGCAGATACGGCACCGCCTCGTCGGCGGCGCCCCGTTCGAGCCGGATCGGATGAGGCAACCCGTTGCCGGCCGTCCCGCCAAACTCCGTTGCGCTGTTCATCGCTCCATCTCCTCCAGCAGCCGGCGGATGTCCGCCAGCGAATCGAGTATCCAGTCCGGCCGTTCGTCCGGTTCCAGCGCCATCGCCATTTCACGCGTCGCCGATCCGGTCAGCACGAGCGCCGTCCGGATGCCGGCCCGCTTGCCCAGCGCGATGTCCGACCCGAGGCTGTCGCCCGCCACCAGGCACCGCTCCGGCGGAAGGCCGAGCCGGTCCAGCGCGGCTTCGGCCATGAGCGGCGAAGGCTTGCCCACGACCGTGTCCACCTTCGCCCCGGTCGTGTGCGTGAGCGCCGCCAGCAATCCGCCGACGTCGATCGCTTCCCCGTCCTCGCCGGGAAACGTCTTGTCCTCGTTCGTCGCGATGATGCGGGCGCCGGCCCGCACCGCGCGGAACGCGTCGTTCAGCTCCGCGTAGGTGAGCGTCTCGTGCAGCGTCACGACAAGCAAGTCGGCTTCCCGCGGCGCGGCGGCGAACCGCACGCCATGCAGGGCCAGCTCCTCCCTCAGCCCCTGTTCGCCGAGCACCCAGACGCGCGCATCCGGCTCGCGCACCCGAATATACCGGGAGACGACCGACGAAGTCAGAATGATGTCCTCCTCCTCGCACGCAATGCCGAACGCTCCGAGCCGCTCCCGGCACATCCGCCGCGAGAGGTTGCCGCGATTGCTCAAGAACACGACGCGCTTGCCCCGCGACTGCAAGTACGCGATCGCCTCCGCCGCGCCGTCGATCGGCCGGCTGCCCTTGAAGACCGTGCCGTCCAGATCCAGGATGAACCCGTCCGGCGACCATCCGTCCGTCATGCCGCTCAAGCACCGCCATTTCCGCATCGCGAAAATTTGTAATGAAACTGTAATATTGCTTTCAGATTGCGTTCATATTGGGCGGTTATGATGAAGCCATAACCCCCCATTTTCATATACCCTTTCCTGAAACCCGCGGCGATGAACCGGATCGTCCGCGGGGCCTTTTTTTTCTGCGGCAGGCCGTTCCCCGGACCGTTATCGCACCCCCTGGCCGCGCCCGGACGGCCGTTTGCGGTCCCGCGGACCGCTATTGGCCGCACGCGAGCGGGGCGAGATCCGCCGGACACGCGCTTTGCGGTCCCCCGGACCGTTATCGCACCCCCTGGCCGCGCCCGGACGGCCGTTTACGGTCCCGCGGACCGCTATTGGCCGCTCGCGAGCGGGGCGAGATCCGCCGGACACGCGCTTTGCGGTCCCCCGGACCGTTATCGCACCACCCGGCCGCGCCCGGACGGCCGTCTGCAGTCCCGCGGACCGTTATTGGCCGCACGTGAGCGGGGCGAGATCCGCCGGACACGCGCTTTGCGGTCCCCCGGACCGTTATCGCACCACCCGGCCGCGCCCGGACGGCTGTTTACGGTCCCGCGGACCGCTATTGGCCGCACCCGAGCGGGGCGAGATCCGCCGGACACGCGCTTTGCGGTCCCCCGGACCGTTATCGCACCCCCCGGCCGCGCCCGGACGGCTGTTTACGGTCCCGCGGACCGCTATTGGCCGCACCCGAGCGGGGCGAGATCCGCCGGACACGCGCTTTACGGTCCCCCGGACCGTTATCGCACCCCCCCGGCCGCGCCCGGACGGCCGTTTGCGGTCCCGCGGACCGTTATCGCACCCCCTGGCCGCGCCCGGACGGCCGTTTGCGGTCCCGCGGACCGTTATCGCACCACCCGGCCGCGCCCGGACGGCTGTTTACGGTCCCGCGGACCGCTATTGGCCGAATCCCGCGAATTCAGTCACATGATGAAATGTTCACCCGCCGCGCCGGGACTGCCCGCCTCCGCCCAGATGCCGCTCCAGGAAAGGCAGCACGGTCTCCCAGAACCCTTCTGCCCGTTCCGAGCTGCTGTGCCCGTCGGCTTCGACGAACCGGTGCTCGACCGGCGCCTTGGCGGCCACGCCGCGCAGTTCGTCCGCCGGAACGATCGGATCGCCGGTCGCGTGGATCATGAGCACCGGCGTACCGCGCCCCTCGCGGACCGCTTCGGCGTTGGCCATGACCCAGGCCGGCATGTCGAGGCTCGCCACCTCCGAATACGGAATGCCCGCTCGGAAAAGCCATACCCGCGGGATGATCCGGTCGAGCGGAAAAGCCGGCAGCTTCCTGCGCTTCAGCTCGGAACGGATGATCGTCTCGAGCGTGAGCGGCGAATTGTCCGTCACGACGGCGCGCACCGGCAGCCCGTCGGCGCAGGCGAGCAGGGCGCCGAGCCCGCCCATCGAATGCCCGAGCACCGCGATGCGCGACGCGTCGACGCCGGGCAGCTTCGCCGCCGTCTCGACGGCCGCGCGGATGTCGGCCTTGAACATGAGCCCGGTCGGCGCCTTGACCGATCCGCTCTCGCCGTGGCACCTCGCGTCGTATACGAAGACCGCGTACCCGGCATCGACGAGCGGATGCGCGTAGCGCAGCACGCGCGACCGGTTCGAGCCCCAGCCGTGCGCGATGACGACGGTCGGAAGCGGCGTCCCGGCGTCCGTCCCCGCCGCTTCGGGACGGATGAACCATCCCGCCATCGGCACGCCCTCGCTTTCGAACCGGACCGTCTCGTACGGCGCCCGCGGCAACGCCTCGATCGGCCGCCGCTTCGGCGTCTGCATCTTCGCGCTCACCACATAGGCGCCGCCGCCCGCCGCCGCGATGACGGCGGCCGCGCCGATTGCCCAGCCGTACATGATGATTCGTCCCCTCCGCTCAAGTCAACATTGCAATGACCGGACGATCTCGACATAGCGGCGGGCGTTGTCCGCAAGCTTGGCGTAATCGCCCGCCTCGATCCACTCCCGGTTCAGCAGGCTGTGGCCCATGCCCACCGCGGCCGCCCCCGCTTCGAAAAACGAACGAATCGTCGTCAGATTGACGCCGCCCGTCGCAATCATCGGAATATGATCCAGCGGCGCGCGGATTTCCTTCAGATATCCCACACCGAGCGACGCCATCGGGAACAGCTTCACCGCTTCGGCTCCCGCCTTCCAGGCGCGCACGATCTCGGTCGGCGTCGTCACCCCCGGCCAGACGGACACCCCCCGCTCGGCGCCGAAGGCGACCACCTCTTCGTCCAGATTCGGCGAAATGAGATACATCGCTCCGGCCGCCGCCGCTTCCTTCGCCATCCCGACATCCAGCACGGTGCCCGCGCCGATCGCCGCCCGACCGTCAAACTTCTCCCGCCATCTGGCGATCGTCTCCGTCGCGCCCGGCGTGTTCATCGTCACCTCGATCAGCCGGATGCCGCCATCGATCAGCGCTTCCGCGGCCCGATCCGCCGCCTCCCCCTCAAAACCGCGAAAAATCGCCACAATGCGTTCCTCAAGAAGCAAATCCAACATGCTGCTCACATTCATTCCTCCTGCAATGACAAGGGCGGCATACCGACTGCCGCCTGTCGTGCGTTCAGCTTCTTCCATTGTACGCCTTCCGCCATGGCGCGCAACAGCCTTCTCCATCACCGGATGGGCACGCGCCGCATACGATATCCCGAAGCCCAATCTAGTGAGAAGGAGCAATCGATCCATGGGAGTTCAGCAAGGCTATCCGAACGTCAATGCCGGATGCGGATGCGATGCATTGCGCGCCGTCACGGCTCCCCAGACTCCGGGCCAGGCGCCCGGATTCGGCCCCGGATTCGGACCGGGCCCCGGATTCGGACCGGGTCCGGGCTTCGGTCCGGGCCCTGGCCCCGGTCCCGGGTTCGGACCGGGTCCGTTCCCGCCATTCCCCGGCCCAGGCCCGGGACCGTTCCCGCCGTTCCCCGGTCCGGGCCCGGGACCCGGACCCTTCCCGCCGTTTCCCGGACCGGGTCCCGGAACGTTCCCGCCGTTCCCCGGTCCGGGCCAGCGCTTCGTCAACGTGTTCATCAACGGCGGCCGGCAATTCCCGTGGCTGACGCGGTCCTACAACATCCCGCACCGGCCCGGGATGACGGTCCGCCAGGCGCTCGCCGCGACCGGAGTGGTGCAGTTCGGTTTCGGCGGCCAGATCGTATCGGTCGGCGGCGTCTTCACCGGCCCCGGCAGCAACATCCGGACGACCGTCCGGCTGAACGGACGCAACCTGCCGCCCGGACTCCTGAACACGCAGGTGCCGCCGGGAAGCTTCATCTCGCTGGAACTGAGCCGGTTCTTCTGACCGCCGCACGGCGGGCGGCCGCCGGCGTTCGGACACCGCGTGCCCTGCGGGCGGCATCCGTCAATCTCCCGCTCGCGCGCTACCGGCCGCCGGCGCTCCGGCAGCGGCTTGCCACCCGAAGGCGTCTGCCGGAAGCGCTGCGTCCTCCGCCCGCCGCGCTTCCGGCATTCCGGCGGCCGCGCGCATGCGGTTGCCGGCACGCCCCGGCCGTCCGCCGGCCCCGCGCCTACTCGTCCCTGCCCAGGCGCTCCCGCAGATACGCCCGGACCCGCTCCGCCAGATCCGGCCGGTCAAGCGCCAGATCGACGGTCGCCTGCACGAATCCGAACTTGTCGCCGATGTCGTACCGCCTGCCGCGGAACGGCCAGGCGATCATCGGCCGCTCCGCGTTCAGCTGCTGCATGCTGTCCGTGAGCTGAATCTCGCCGCCCCGCCCGGGCGCGGCGTTCTCCAGATAACGGAAAATCTCCGGCGTGAACACGTATCGCCCGACCACCGCCCAGTTCGAAGGCGCCTCGCCGCGCGGCGGCTTCTCGACCAGGCAGCGGATGCGATGATCCCCGGATTCGGCGTCGAAATCGGCGATGCCGTATTTCTCCGTCTCCTCCCACGGCACCTGCATGACGGCGACGACGGACGAGCCCGTCCGCTCGTACACGTCGATCATCTCCTTCAGGCACGGCGGATCCGACACGAGGATGTCGTCGCCGAGCAGCACCGCGAACGGCTCGTCCCCGACGAAATGCCGCGCGCTGAGCACGGCATGTCCGAGGCCGAGCGGTTCCTTCTGCCGTATGTAGTAAATTTCCGCCATATTCGAAATGCCGCGGACGATCTCCAGCATTTCCCCGTCGCCCTTCGCTTCGAGCGCCATTTCCAGTTCGACCGATTTGTCAAAATGGTCCTCGATCGCCCGCTTGTTCCGTCCCGTGATGATGATGATGCTCTCGATGCCCGACTTCACCGCTTCTTCGACGATGTACTGGATCGCCGGCTTGTCGATCAGCGGCAGCATCTCCTTCGGCTGCGCCTTCGTCGCCGGCAGAAAGCGCGTGCCGAGGCCTCCCGCCGGCAGCACCGCTTTGCGGATTCGGCTTCTGGTCAAATGCGGCTTCCCCTTTCTTGTCGTACGGACAGGACTGACCATTCCCACGCATGCCACGAATTGACAAACGGCCTTCGCACCTTGCACAATGGGGCTGACACTGTGGAAGGAGACGACGTCCGATGCTCACAACCGAAACGCTCCATACGTCAAGGCGCGACGAAATGATCGACATCACCCGCCAGGTCATGGCCGCCGTCCAGCGTTCCGGCGTCAAGGACGGCATCGCCGTCATCTATTCGCCCCATACGACGGCCGGCATCACGATCCAGGAGAACGCCGATCCCGACGTCAGACACGACGTGCTGCTCCGCCTGGGCGAAGTGTATCCCTGGCAGCATCCGGGCTACCGGCACATGGAAGGCAACACCGCCTCGCATCTGAAGACGATCACCGCCGGCGCCTCGCAGACCGTGATCATCTCCGGCGGCCGGCTGCTGCTCGGGCGCTGGCAGGGCATCTATTTCTGCGAATTCGACGGTCCGAGAACCCGCACGTACATGATCAAGATCATCGCCGGCTGAGACCGGGCTCACTCCGCGCCGCAACCGGCCATAAGGCGGCCCGGGCATCAGCCCCCGATCGCCGGATCGCGCTTCCGGAACTGCTCGAGTATGGCCTTCAGCGCCGCGTCGTCGTGTTCCCGCTCCTGGTTTCCGATCTTCACCACCCGGATCTCCAGCGGGTTGTCTCCGTCCCGGCGGAACACCAGATGCTCGCGGTCTCTGAAATCGACATCGAACCCGCTCGAACGCAGGAATTGCAAGATTTCTTCCGGAGTCGGCGGTCTGCCGTCGGTATAGAGGGTTCCTTTCAGGTTGCGCTCTTCGCCCTTCACGTTCAGATAATCGATTCGAAAAACAAACCGCCATTCCGCCATACTCCGCGCCTCCTGCCATGATCCTTGTTGAGCGGAACAACTGCTTCCATTGAGGCAAGACCGCCGATGCCGCTGGGTTCAGCGGACGGCGGTCTTCGCTTTCTCGCCGGACGGCGGATCAATCCCGGCGGATCAATCTTTGTCCACCAGACCCCGGTTCAAATACTTCTCGAGCGTATTCGTAATGTCGAACACCGTATGCGCGAGATCGTAATTCTCGAACGCGTGCTCGCATTGCGACATATAGGCCATGTCGTATTCATAGCGGCTCAGATGCTCCTGAATGACGTCCTCCGGCAATCCGAGTGCGCGCTGCCGTTCCTCCACCGTGCGGCGGTCGGCGTAAATGAACAGCCGGATGCAGTGATCGCCGTACTTCTCCTTCAGAATGTCAGCGCCTTCGCGATTCAGGATCAGGTAGACCGATCCGCTCTTCTCGAACGCCCGGGCGACATCCTTGTCGCGAATGCCGTATTTGTTGCCCCGCAGCTCGATGCTCTCGAGGAATTCTCCGTCTTCTTCCAGTTGGTCGTACAACGTTCGCGAGATGAAGTGGTAGTCGACGCCGTCAACTTCGCCCGGACGCGGCTTGCGGGTGGCGTAGCCGGGCACCTTGGGGATGTGCAGCGTCTGCCCGACCGCATCGGCCACGGTCTTCCGTCCCGATCCGTCCGGACCCGTGAAGACGAACATGTACTCCGAGTCCTTCATGACATACATCCCGATCTCCTCCTTCACGAAAATGTCGGCGGCAAACCTGCATCACATGCGGTATATTACGGACAAAAACCGGCACTGCAAGCGCTTATGTCTCATTATTGTAACGAATTTCCGCCGTTTCGGTCAACAACGGGCCGCAGGCGGGATTGTCCGCGTCTGTTCCCGCGAACGCTCCCGATTGCTGTCCCATCCGGCAAGACGGGGAGGCGCGATTTGACAATCCGGACTCCCTAATTTATAATAATTTTAAATTAAAAATTATTTTATCTTATTGCCCGTCCCTCGCCCGGCATAATCCCGCCGGATCGGCGCAACCTAACCGGGAACGGAGCGCCGCCCGACGCGGAATGCTGCTGCAAGCCCACATTTTTCAGAAGGAGGAAACCGACATGGCGTCCATTCATGACATTCTGAACCGTCAGATCGCCAACTTCAGCGTGCTTTACGTCAAGCTTCACCATTATCATTGGTATGTGAAAGGCGCTTCATTCTATACGCTGCACGCCAAGTTCGAGGAACTGTACGACGAAGCGGCGGGATACGTCGACGAACTGGCCGAGCGGCTGCTGGCGCTGGGCGGTCAGCCGGTCTCGCGCATGGCCGACTTCCTGAAGCTGGCCACCGTCCAGGAGGCTTCCGGAACGGAAGACGCGGACGCGATGGTGCTCGCGATCGCCGACGATTTCCGGAAGATTGCCGCCGAGCTCCACGAGGGCATCCGCGCCGCCGATCAGGCCGGCGACGATGCGACGGCCGACCTGCTGACCGGCATCCGGACGAGCCTGGACAAGCACGCCTGGATGCTGAGCGCCTTCGCCGGCCGGACCGGCGCTCCCTCCGCAAGCGCCCGCATCCGCACGGTCTGACCCGGCCGCAAGCGACGGCGGCCTTCCCGATCGCCCGCGCGGGCAAGCCGGGAAGGCCGCTTTCTTCATCCCGCGCGTCACCGCGCGGCCGGNTGCTCCTTCG
>NICF_comb_assmDRAFT_10000677_pt1 | contig 28768 bp, 29 predicted proteins | sample NewIslPassag4_SG_FD_11279 | JGI IMG/M metagenome (IMG submission 11279) | reverse complement strand
CCCTCCTCCGCCGTTTTGCGGCGGTTCAGGGTTGTTCGGCGGCGGGACCGCGGTGTTGCCGGGGGTCAACGGGTAGTTGACGATCGCTCCCTCGTAGTAGGGCAGCTGCTCCCCGCGGAGGTAGGCCTGGAGGCGGTCACCGACGGTGCCGTAGTTGCGCGGCTCCCAGCCCGGGGCGCGAAAGCCGGGATCGCGGGGGGCGATGTGGGGGTTGACGCCGAGGATTACCTGGGTCGCATACAGCTCCTCCTGCAGGTCGTTGACGTGGCTGGCGTAGATTTCCTGGGTGAAGTTCCGCTTGGTGGTAAAGCGGCGATACTCCTTTGGGTAGTAGGCCATGGCATCACCTACAGGAAGGGGTTCATAACCTCGGGGATCTCAAAGCCCGCCCATACCCCGGAGGGAACCGAGTGGACCGTCTGGCCGTCCGTGCTGTAGTAGACCACCCCATCACCGTGGACGATCATGGGTGTTCCGTTCGGCCACCAAGCGTTGATCTTCAGCCCGGGGTCGTAGCTGCTGTAGGTGACCGGTTTCCGCTTGTCCGGGTTGTGGATGGTGGTGCCACGGCAGGGCCGCTGGGTGGGCTTTTTGTCATCCATGCTCGGCGGTGGCTCCGGCGGCGGGAAGGCGTAGTGGTCCCAGGCGCCTTCCGCGCAGCGGACCAGGTAGGCGCGGATATAGACATTGGCCAGCATCGTGTAGTGGGCGGCCACGCCCTCGCACCGGATGGAGACAGTGATCAGTGATCCGGCGCGGACTTGGTCCGTCCACACGAAGGTGTTGAAGTGGTCCTTGACCGTGTCGGCGTCGTCGTCGAGGTAGTCGCGGATGGCGACGTCGGCACCGTCGACCTCGAGCCGGGTGGCGCGGGCGGCGCCGGTGGTGTCGTTGTCGGGGTCATAAGACCAGTCGGTTCGCACCAGGAATGTCCATAGTCCATCCTGGTTGACACGGAAACCGGCACTCGAGGCCATCTCGAACGGGTCTTCATACGCGGTGAAGCTCACCCGGTGCCAGGTGGCCGCGGGAACCTCCACGTTGTAGGCGGTGCCGCGGAAATACGGCACATGCAGCATCCGCCCCTGGAACTGCAGCCTGGAGGCGACGGTCTCATGGTCGCGGGCACCGACCAAGGGCGGCCGATCCTGGGGCACCACATCCCGCCCTGGGTCGGTATTCAGCCATTTGGAGGCGTCATCCCGCGTAGGGGTGCGGCCGTCTCGCGCCTTGTCCCGCAACCGGTCTGCTACCCGGCGCAGGGTGTTGCGGTCGGCGGTGCAGATCCAGCGGGCGACCTGGGCGGGGTCACCGGAGAGGAACCCGCCGCCGAGGTTGGGGCGGGTCATGCTCTCACGCTCCAGTCCGGCCACCGCTTGCGTAGCTCGGCCAGGACGGCGTCGTAGTTGTACTGGTGCCGGGCAGACCCGCTGTCGGTGATGATGTCGGCGATGGTCTCAACGTCATCGACTGTGGGAGCCTCGCCGAGCCAGGAGACCACGCCCTGCAGCTCATAAGGGGTGCTGCCGGGGTCGTTCCGCGCCACCTGGGGGGTGAGGCCTAAGGTGCGCTGGATGCCGTCGACGAGTTCTGCTTGCAGGGTGTTGATGTGCTCGGCGTAGACGACCGTGGTGTAGTCGTACTTGGTCGTCCATTCCGGGTAGTCGTTGGGGTATATGGCCATCAAACACCTACCAGGTCCGCAGGGTTGACGATCTTGCCTTGGGCGGGCACCTCGTCTACGCACCGCACCAGGTACAGCCTGAGGTCGACGTTGACCTTCAGCTCGTGGGAGGGGGCATCGTCGAGGTCCGTTCTTACCTGCACGGTGATGGTGGTGCCGCGGGGAAGGACCTCCTGCCAGGAGACCTGGTTGTGCAGGGTGAAGGAGTTGCGGGCGTCCTCCCCGGTGTAGTCCGAAAGCCCCACATCGGAGCCGTTGATGAGCACTCGCAGCATGCGCCGGGCTTGGTTCAGCAGCGTGTAGCCGGTTGCCTGCCACTCGGTGCGGGCGTGTATCACCCAAAGCCCATGGGCATTCAGGCGCACGCCCGAGCCGTCGGCCATGCGGAAGGGGTCGGCCAGTATCGCCTCGGCTGCGGTGATCGGCACCGGTGTCCACTCACCGGGGTAGGTGACCAGCTCGATCGCCTGGGCGCGGAAGAACGGCAGGGCCTCCCCGCGGGCGTGTGCGGTCATCCGCGCCTCCACGGTGCCGTAGTCGCGGGTTAGCCCGCCGGGGTCAGCCCGGCTGATGTGTGGAGTAAGGCCAAGGGCGCGCTGGGTGGCGTCGACTTCTTCTTGCAGGTCGTTGACGTGGGCGGCCCACAGGATGTTCTTCCAATCCAGCCGGGTCGGCCAGGTGCGGATGCTTGAGGGGTAGGACGCGGTCACCAGGCCTCCTTACACGGGGGTGATGACGCCGCCCACCGTGACGATGTGCACATCCCCCAGCACCGGCATCTCATACGGCTCCATCACCGCGTCGTCGGCGCCGACCTGGGGGGCGTCCTCCCGGGCCATCAGCGGGATGTTCACGTTGATCACCCCGGGTAGGGCCGACAGCCGGGTGTAGATCTGGGCGAGGGTGACCCGGGTGCCGAAGGTCACCTCATCAGCGCGGAAGATCTTGGCCAGCTCGGCCTCAACGGTGGCCTTGACGAGGATGTCACGCCACCCCGGCGCCACGTGCACCCGGAGCGGGTTCTGCTCGGTGCCGAAATTGACCTTGACGAAGGTCGGCCCGGAGACGCTGACCTTGGTCCCGGCCAGGGCGTGGGCTTGTAGGTGCTCTTGGGTGGTGGCGATCAGGTCTGCGTTGGGGGTGGAGCGGTCCGGCCCGGCGATGAAGACGGTGACCGAGCCGCTGCGGGCGGAAACGGCCTTGGCGGCGCTGACGCCGGGCACCTCAAGCGCGAGCCGGGCGAAGTCCTCCGTGCTGACACACCGGTATTGGGCGGCGAAGGCCTGCGGGGCGTTGCGGCGGATCTCATCGGAGTCCTCCGGGTCCGATCCGCCGGTGGCCACGGTGGACATCGCCCGACCGGCCGCATCCCGGGCAATCCGCACTCCGGTCACGGTGTCGGAGGCGATGTATTGGATCGTTCCAGGGCCGACGTTGCCCGCGCGGCCGACTCCGACCCGGTAGGAGACATAGATCTTGGCACCCAGCTCGGGGATGCGCCCGGTGATCCCATCTCCGAACATGATCGCCGTGGACCCGTTGGGCAGCAGGCGGGTGATGAACACCCGGTCATCGGGTCCAGCATCGATCAGGCGCGGGATCCTGATCCACTCAATATTGGCGTGCGGGGCCTCCACCCACACCCGGACCGAGCCCTCGATGATGCCATAGTTGGGGAGTGTGAGCACCTGGTGCGCCTCCCCGGTGCCGACGGCGGCCTGGTAGGGGGCGATGGTCTGCCCCTCGGTGACGGTGACGGTGACGGGGTCACCGTTGCCGGGCACGACCACGTCTTCGTCCAGCTCGAAAGCGACCGGCCCATCGACGGCTTCCTGGTAGTTGGTGAGGAACTTGGTCCCGCGCGGTACGGTGATGTCGTTTCCGTTGGCGGACTCGACGACCAGTGTCACCTCAGCCTTGGCGGCGATGGCGCCGTGGGCGATGTAGCCGAGCTGCTCGGCCAGCGCGAGCACTGATGAGCGGGTGGTGGCGGTGGCCAGGGTCGACTCCCCTAGCACGCGGTCCACGTAGTAGTTGCTCAGGTCTACGGCCGCCGCCATGGTCTGCAGCAGCATGAGGACGAAGTCGCCCTCGCCCCGTGGCTCCCAGTTGGGAATGACCTGCTGGGCTTGGCGGACTAGTTCCTGGACGACCGCATCGAAATCCCGAGCGGTGTAGTCGAGTGAGATCTCAGCCACCACGTACCTCCGCGATCACGCCACCGGCACCGATGGCCGCCCGGTGGATGTAGCGGGACCCGGCCGTGCCAGCGCTGGGGGTGTCCCGGCGGACGTACTCCACATCCAGCAGGGCCTCCCCCTTGCGTGCGTTGGGGTACGGGATGATGCGCCGGACGTGCACACTCGGCTCGTACTGCGCGGCCTGGTCGGAAACCTTCACCGATAGCTCGGCGGTGACCTGGGCGGGGTCAGGCTCAAAGACCATCCTCGCCACGCCAACGCCGATCCTGGGTCGCATGACGCGTTCGCCGGGATTGGTGCCGATGATGCCGATCAGCCGCTGCCGGATCTGCCGGTTGACGTCGGTCGTGACAACGACCTGACCAGTGGTTGGGTCAATCCGGAACGGCAGATCGGGCGCTACAGGAGACGCGGCTTCCAAAAGCACCTCCTGTCATCTCGGCAAAAATTCACACGTCGTTTTCCAGTGTATTTGGAGCCGCGTCATTCTTTAGAATGGAGAGTTCATGCTCCAGATCCGCAACCCTTTTGGAAAGCTGTCTTACCGCTTCCCAGAGAATTCCGACCAGGCTTCCCTCGGAGACNTGCGATGCGCCGACGTGGGTGACCGCGGGTAGGTCTTCACGCAATGGCCCGATGCCTTCCCGGCCGTCGACCAGGCGCCGCCACCGGTAAGCGGGGGCGTTCTGGACGGCCTGCACCGGATCGAAATCCAGGTTGCGGATGTCGGTCTTCAGCCGCCGGGAGGAGACCTTGATGAAATCGGCGGCGTGCACCTCCACATACCCGCCGCTGGATTTGCGGGCGTGGACGTTGGAATCCAACACGATCCCCGCAGCGCCGGGTCCGTCGACGGCCAGCTGGGAATTCCCGGGGATGATGCGGCCCTTTTTCGGGTCGTGGAAGCGGTGGTAGACCGGGTAGCGGAAATCCCCATTCGGGTATTGGATCCACACCGCCTCCCCCGGCTCGGGCGGGCCGTCGATGATGGTGGCCGGGAGCGCCCAATTGGAGACCGTCTCCCCCAGCACGTCCGGCACCTGGGCAGTGATCCTCATCTTGCCTTCAGGGTCGGCGTTGGAAACGACGATCCCACGGTAGAGCCCGTTGTGTTCTCTCATCGGTACCTCCGAGGAGACCCCCGCCTTTAGGCGGGGGAGGAATCGGATCCCTTCGAAGCTGTGCTATCTTTATATCGCCCGCCAGGCTTGTTATCGCCTGGCGGGCCTACCGCCGGGCTGGCGGGATGTGATGCCTGTGGAGGCCACGTAAGGCCGGTCGCACACCTTCGGGTGTGCGACGGCAGTCGCCTGTGAAGCAGGAAACCCAACCCGTGAGGGTTGGAATCCCCTCCCTTCAGGGAGGGGAGGAAGTCAAAGCAGCACGTCCCTCCGATTGGCGGCCACCCACCGGCCGCCCATCAGGGTGCAGGCATCATCCACCCGCGGCAGGCTCCTGTCCCGCAAGATCAGCGCGTCGGAGCTGTTACGGGAGACGGTCGCGGTGGCGTAGTAGGTGGCCGCGGCACCGACTGCGCTGGGATCCTTCAAGTGCAGGTGGTGCCGGGCTTCGGTGACCATCCACACTCCGGTCAGCTCCGGTTTGACCGCTTCCCCTTGAAGGTCGAGCAGGTTCCCGGGGATCGCATCCGGCTCGCCGATCATGTCCACATCGGCCTTCAGCCACTGCTCGTTGGCAATCGCCAGCGCCTCGGCGTCGATGTACAGGTCGGTGACCGAGGCGATCTCACGGTTTCTGGCGATCCACTCCGGGGCGGGCTCGCTCGCCGGGGATTTGGCTTTCAGCAGCTGGTTACTGGCGTAGTCAATGCCAGTGAGCTGCCGGTTTGCCTGCTTGCCGGAAATCGGCACCAGCGACCCGTGCAGCGGGCGCACGTCCAGCACCCAGTCATCGTGCTCCTTGACCCGGTCCATCCGGACGGTCAGTGGATTGGACCGGGTGGCCATCGCCAGCGAGGCGGGATCGACGAAGTATAAGGTTCCGTTTTCGATGTGGAGCACGCGGGAGGACTTCTCAGCCCGCTGCTTCAGCCAGGAGAAGTCGGAGATGCCCGGCTGGTAGAGGTACTCGTGCACCTTCCTGGTGCGGTGGCCGACGAAGGAAAGCCCATACTCCTGGGCGATCTGCTTGGCGATACCAGAATCGGTGATCTGCCGCCAATCCCTCGTCCGCTCCATAATCAGCCCTTGCCCGGTGCCGACCATGACGTAGGTGGCGACCAGGCCCCCATACAGGGCCTGCGGCTCACCGGTGGTGGGCTGGGTGTGGTGGATGTACCCGTACCAGGTGCGGATCTTCGGGCGGCGCCCCCACACCAGGCGGACCGGGGTGCCGTGCTTCGGGTACTCCATCCGGCGGCGGATCTGGTCAGGCCCGGAGAAGAACAGCTTGGCCGTGACCACACTGATCTTGCCGATCCCCGGCTCGATCACCACATCGAACGGCTGGGGGTTGACCTTCGTTTCGTTGATGTACAGCTCGTAGACAAGCCTCGTCTTAGACATAGGGCATCCGGATCCGGGTTCCTGGCTCTAGATCTCCCCACCAGAAGATTTCGGGGTTGGCATCGGCCATCTCCCACCACCGGTAGGGGTCGCCGAGGTATTTGTCGGCGAGCAGGTCCCACCGGTCATCGTCGGTGACGGTCACGTCGGCGTATGCGAACGCCCACGTCCGCGGTGGGCGGAGCTGCAGCCCGCGGATCATGCGCCCGCGCCAGACCCGGGTTTCGGTGTCGAATCCCTCATATCTGCTGTTCACGGTCCATCACCTGGCATTGGGGTTGATCGGTCCGACGAGCGGCACCTGCGGTGCGCCGACCACCTGGGCATAAAGGTTGTAGTTCTGCCGCTGGAAAAGTGACATCGAGGAGTTCTGGGTGCGGGTGGCGGACCTGATGGCAGCGTTCTGCCGCAGCCACTCCTCCATCTGCTTACTTCTAGCCTGTGCCGCCGTGCCAGAAAGCCGAAGACCCACACCGCCAGAACCAGAAGAACCAGAAGAACCAGAAGAACCAGAGGAGCTAGAGGAGCTACCGCTGTCAGCATCAATGGGCGGCGGGGTCTCACCCTCAAGATTGCGCGGCATGATCTGCACGTCCACCTGCATGCCGACCCGGATGGGGATCATCTCCCGGGAAAAGTGCGTCCAGGAGATTCCGACCCCGGTGATGATCCCGAAGACGGTCAGTGCGCGGTCGGTGGTGCCGAACTGGATGAAGCAGGGCGGGGGGACGAACGCCTTGGTCCAAAATTGGCTGGCGGTCATCTGGTAAGGGTCGGCGACGGTGTCGTCCAGGGCGTCAACGAGCGCCAGCATGGCCCGCACGTCCCGCCATGCACCTTCCATGGCCAGGTCTTCATGCATCCACTGCCCGGCCAGCGCGTAGCTGACCTCATAGGTGCGGTCGAAGAGCAGCTGGAAAGACAGGCTCTGCTGCAGCGGGCCGGTCGGCGGGCTCGCCTCGCCGCCGTCTTTGCGGGTGTAGTAGGTGGCGATGGCGACCTCGTTGTCGAACTCTGCACCGAAGGAGGTGGTGAAGGTGCTGGGGTTGTACAAAAAGTACAGCTTTCGCACCTCGGTCGGATCCGACTCCCCACGGTAGAAGTCGGGGTCGGAGCGGATGTGCCCCCGCTGCACCGTCGCATAGACGCTCGGGCTCCACTCCACCGGATTACCGTTCAGGTCATAGCCGCGAATCCACGGGTGGAACGGCAGGTTAGAGTTGGTGTCCGTGACTGGGGCAAGATCACCTAAAGGCTGGAAGACGTTCGGGTCGTAGGGGGTGGTGACCGGGGAAACCGGCTCGATCTGCCCAGGCAGGGTGACCGGTGCAGGCTCCTGCTCTGTGCCGCGCCGGTCAGGATAGGGCATCGTATCCTCCCTTCGCGATCGCCTCATACAGGTCCCGACGCTTAAGTTCACGGACAATGCCGTCGACGATCTCGCGTCCCGTCTGTTCGCCGATCCGGCCGCCACTGGCGTTAACAACGATCGCGCCGGACTCGATGGTCAGGTTGACGGTGCACCCGCCGGTCTTGCCGACCGCGGCGGCGCCGGTGAGGTTACCGCCCTCCTTTAAGGTTTCGCTGACCAGTGCTTCGCGGATGGTCTGCGCCTGCCGGGCGGGAATGATCATCTCGCCCTTGTGGACTACGGCCAGGTGATCCCGCGGAATCTCCCAGGCACCCTTGTCGTACCAGCCGAAGTCCACGCTGTGCGCCCAGGCTGCCTCCGGGTCGTAGTAGCGCTGCTTGATGTACTTCAGGCCCCACTTGATCTGGGTCGCTGGGTTGGTGCGCCAGTCCTTGCCCTCGGAGGCCATCTTGCTGGCGGGCAGGGCCTGAGGGATGCCGTAGGCGCCGGAGGAGCGGTTGACGGCCAGGTGGTTCCAGCTGGACTCCTTCTGCCACAGCGCCAGCAGCGCCTGCCAATCCCGGCCTTTGTCCCACCCGTAGGAGGCGGCCAACCTCTTGGCGATTTGCTTGTTGCGCTCTCCGCGCGGACCGGAGTACCCGGTCTTGGGGATCTTGACGCTGTCCGGGTCCGACTTCTCGCCCTTCCGCCGCCCATAGGGAGGATTTCGGTTCTCTTTGCCGTCATCTTCACCGAAGACCGCCTCATCCTCGGTGGTGCCATTGATGGAGCGGGTCTTGGCGGTGGCCGCATCTCCGGGGTTCTCCTGGTCAGGGTTGTCGGCCTGACCCCCGTCGGTACCGCTCTCCGTACCGCGGCCAAAGATCCCCCCACTGGCGGAAACTCCGCCGCCAGAAAAAAGCGCGGTAAGCGCCTCTAGCTCGCTGACGCTGAAGTTGGTGCCAGGAGCGCCAAGACCGAGGCCACCGCCGATGACGACCGGGCTGCTGGTGCTACCCCCACTGGTGGTGGACTGGCCGCCACCGAAATCGGCACCACCCCAGTTGTTGCTTGCGATATCGACACCTGGTGCGAAATCGCCGTACTTTTCCTCAAGCTGGGCGGCCTTCTTGGAACGGCGGACGTTCTTAGCGCCGATGATTCTCCGGGCCCGGTCCCACCTACGGCCGCTCATCGGGCGCTCTTGGACCGCATGGTCGCCGCGGCGGGAGTTGGCATCCACATACCGGCCGTTGCCGACGTAGATGCCGGTATGCCCGGCGGCGCCCGCTTGGGTGCGTGACCCCGACAGCAGGACGTCACCCGGTTGCAAGTCGCTGAGGGGAACTTCAACACCCTGCCGGTTAAGCTCGACCGTCGTTGGCCCGACGACGTATCCGAACTTGGCGTAAACCCGGGTGACAAAACTCGAGCAGTCGGCATAGCCCGGCGACATCCGCTTAGGGGACATGGTGTAGCGGACCCTCATCCGGGTCCACCGCCGGGCCTCTTCAGCGATCTGCTCGCCGAGGCTCTTTTCGTCCTCCTTCTTGTTCTTCTGCGCAGACGAGCGTTCTGCGGCGGCATCCGCGGCGGCCAGCCCGGCCGCACCGGTGGCGGGAAGCCGCGGCGCGGCGGAGGCGGTCGACCCCCCTTCAGGGCCCTGGCTACTCAGCAGTCCGGCACCATTGATACCGAGGATCGTGCCGGAGTTGTCCAGGGCCGGTTTGAGCGTCAGGAGCAGGTTCTTGGCCCAGGCGACAACATCCTTGATGATCGGGGCGCTGACGAAGCTGGAGACCGCGGCGCTGAACTGGTCAGTGACCTTGGTCATCGTCTCGGCCGCATCCAGCCACGCCTCGTTGCTGGTGACCTGCTGTGCCTCGCGGGCAAGCTCAGACCTCTGCTTGATCAGCGAGGTGTCCATCAGCAGGTCGTTGCCGTACTTCTCCTTGAGCTGCTGCCGCGCCTTGTTGTAGTCGGTGCCGACCTTAGACGCCTCAAGGTTGAGCTTGCCGAAATCCTCGGTCGATTTGCCCTGCAACAGGGCGTTGTGGACCTGCCGAAGGATCCGGACGAACGGCTCCACATCATCACGGCCGAGGACCTGCTTAAGGTACAGGCGACCGGGACCGTACTCGGCGAAGTCTATCTCGAAAACCTCCGCCGAGGATGCGTGCCCCCGCTTGGGGTAGACGGCCTTGAGGATGCGCTTGGCCCATTCGGCCGGGTCCACGATCTTCCCATCGCGGCCGACCGGGTCCCCGGCGTACATCATCATCGACCGCAACCGGGCAGTCGGGGACATCATCGACCCGACCATGCCCATGACGTTGGCCGCGCCCACCCCAGGGGCGTTGTTGCCGAGCGCCGCGGCGAAGGTCTCGATGGACTGAGCGGTTGGGTTGAACGGGCCACCGGCCAGCGTGGCCTTGGCCATAGTGGCCTGCATGTTGTCCAGCGCCGACAACCCATACCCGCGGGCCTGGCTGCGCTGAAGGATCTGCCAGCCTTGGGTCAGGCTCCGTGATTCGGATGACGATCCGATGGTGGTCTGCTGCAGCAGATCCCGGAAATCGGTCTCCGACATGCCCGGAGGCCGGTAGACGGACATGTAGCTCTTAAAGAGCCCGACCTGGTGCTGCAGAGGTTCCTGCCGCTCGGCAATCCGCTCCAAGGCGTTGGCGAACTGCCGAGCTGCCGCCCACCCGGTATCCCAGTTGGTGTATTTGGTTCCCCACGCGGGCGGGGTGGTGCCCGTCCATGCGGCCCATGCCCTTTGGAACTTGCCCGGCGCGATCGGGGAGATGTCGTTCTCAAACGACCATTTCGCTGGGGTTGGGCCACCGCCCCCGGCGCCAGCGTGCCCACCACCCGCACCGCCGCCGCGGGCTGCACCACCGGCGGCCTGTCCGGCCGCCTGTCCGATCGGTTGCCCGTTGATGGTGATCTGGTACCCGGGTGCAGCGCCGTTGGCACCGCCTGGGGTCGCCGGGGTCCCGGCGCCAACCCGGGCACCAGCGCCCCCCACCCCCGCCTGGGTCAGCCGGTTGAGCGCGGCCACCAGCTGGTTCAGCCGCTGGTTAAGCGTCGTGTAGACGCCTGACATTCGGTTGACCGTGGCCGCGAACTGGCCCACAGCCTGGGTAAAGGTGTGGGTGTTGAGCAGCCTGGCCATCGGCCCGGCCGGGGGTGCCTGACCACCCGGCGGGGACGCCTGAGCACCTGCCGGGGTTGCCGGAGTGGGGTTCGGCGTTTGGGCAGGCGGCGGGTTGGGTGGCGTGTTGTTCACTGCCGCAAGGCCTTTCGCTCAGCGCGCTCGGCCGCCCGGCTGGCAAAAAAGTGCCGCTCCCGTGGGGTCATGGCGCGCACGTCCTGCAACGTCCAACCGGGGTAGGCCAAGATCAACGCCTCATAGACGTCGTACAGGTCAGCGTGGTTAACCGCGAAACAAGGTCTGGATGAGGAGCGGGACCCCAACATCCTGGCCGCAGTTGGTGCAGCTGACCTTGGCTTCCTCGAAGCGGGGGCCGATTCTCCGCCGGTCCAGCTCGCGGACGATCTTGCGCCGGTCGGCCATCGACATCATCCGCACCGCGTGCTGGCTGCCATCGATCTTCCTGGTGCCGTTCCGGCCGGTGATGGTCTGCACCGTCCGGGCCAGCATGATCGTGTCCTGCTCCGGCTGGGTCAGCTCCCGGGCCCGGGTGGCGGCCAGCACGGCCTTCTGGTCGCCGACGGTGACCATGCGCACGGTGGCGGTCTCTCCACCCTTGAGGGTGACCTGGAACTCGTGCGACTGCTGTTCCAGCCGGGAGTTAGGCACATCAGTCAAGTCATAGGAGACGACAAGTTCGGTACCGCACCCGGTGCACAGCAGGCGCTCGAAGTCCACCGTGGGTCCGTAGGTGACACGCCGGATGGCCAGGAGGAGCGCGTCCCGGTCGCCGATGAGCAGCCGATCCAGCATGGCGGGGGTGGCCACCTCATCGCCCAGGTGTGTCACCCCGGCATGGATGATGGAATCGATGATCCGCTCGGGGATGCCGGAGGCCTCTGCGCGGCCGATCTCCTCCTCGTCTGCGCCGTTCAGCTCGCGCACCCGGGCGGTGGTGACCCACTTGCCGTTGATTTCCAGCCCGCCGGGAAGCTCCACAAGGTCGGGCTCCGGCGGCTTCATCTCCGTATGCGGGATCGACTGCTCCAGCACCTTCTGGGAGAGCGCGAGCACGCTCGGGTCGGTGGTGGGGTCGCGGAATTCACCGGTGGGACCAGTCGGAATGGTCATCGGGGTATTCAGATCCATCGCATTCTCCTATTCGTCAATCAATACAACCGGCCCGAGCGGGCCGCGCTTTCCGTGATTAGAAGTTGATGCCGTTCCCGCTGACGTCGTCCGCCAGAATGAACTGCCAGCCTTCATGAGCCAGCGTCATCTGCGAAATCGCGATCGAGTTCGCACCGGCGTCCAGGTCCGAAAACGCCAGCGAGGTCGGCCAGGCGTTAAACAGACGCCATCCGGCGAGCTGCACTGGCTCCGGGCCCGGCCACGGGTGGGCCAGGAGATAGATGTCGACGTTCATCCGGAAATCGGTCCCGGTGGCGCTGGTGTTGCCCTGCAGAACGTCGAAAAGCTCCAGCATCCAGTTGTACATCGCCCGGTTACCGACGGTAAGACCGCGGCTGAAGGAGACCGGGGAGAAGTCCGACTGGCCGGGCATCTTCCGGGTGGTGGTGTTCATACCGCCTTCCCGGTAGGGGATGACTTCGGTGGTCATGCTCAGCCCGGTGACGGACATAAAGCCGATGGCGCCCTTTCCGGTGCCAAATCCATATTTGGTGTCGCCAAAGACGACCTTGAATCTAAATGAGCGAAGCGGGTCCTGCTTCGCGCGGTCCTCAACGGTAGTAGCCATGGGGGGAAATCCTCCGGGGAAATTACAGGGCCACTTCGCCGGTCTCGACGCCGCCGTCGTAGTGGGAAAGGCGGATGATCACGAATTCAGCGGGATAGAGCAGCCGGACGCCGACCTCGATATTGAGTCGGCCAGCGTTGATTTCCGACTGCGGGTTCTGATCAGGGCCGCAATTGACGAAGAAGGCTTCCTTATCGGTCTGACCGGCGAGAATTCCGGCCTGGCGGAGCTTGGACAGGTAGGTGGACAAGACGAGCCGCACCTTCTGCCAAAGGTCCGACGCGTTCGGCTCGAAGACCGCCCACCGGGTCTGATCCGCAAGGGTCTTGCGGAGCATGATCAGCGTCCGCCGGACCGGGACGTAAAGGTCGGGCAGAGACCGCTTGAGCGTGCGGGCGCCCCAAATGCAGTGACCGTACCCGGGGATCAGCCGGATGACGTTGATGTGGTTGTAGGCCAGCTCATCCAGCTGCTCTTCGGTGAACTTAGCCTCCGTGGACAGCACGTTGACGATGGCGTTCTCGACACCCGCGGGGGCCTTGGCCACATTACGGACCATGTCCGTCTTGGCCATCTGCCCCATGACCGCGCCGCCGGGCGGCAGCAGGCGCCGGGCGCCCCACCGGTTGCTGGCGGGGTCCACCACCATCAGCCACGGGCCGTAGATGGCGGCGTGGCTGGAGGCCAGCAGGGCACCGCTCTGGGAGCCGACCATGCTGATGTACCCGGCCATGACCTGGTCGGAGGTGGCACCCTCGGCGGCCCGGGGACCGTCGACGATGACGAAGACATTGCCCCGCTTTTCGGCCCAGTCGATGATCGGGTTGAGGACGGCCGTGTCGTTGACTGCAGGCAGGTTGAGGTCGAAATTGGTGTTGGGGATGTCATCCAGCTTCTTGGCCGCCGAGACATAGTCGTACGGCTGCACACCATCGCTGCCGCCGGTCAGGTTGACCGTCTGAGCTGGGATGACGTCGTCCTCGGGGTCGTAGACGTACCCATCGGCGATCTTGGGGTTGGTCAGCTTGATGTACAGCGAGCCATCGGCCGGGGAGTTGACGACGCTGACCACGTAGCGGGAGTCGTCCGGGTTGCTGGAGAGGTCCGCAAACCGCTCTACGATCTGACCCTTGTAGAGGACGAGCAAGTCGAACCGGCCGCCCTCGGCGCCGGTCGGCCGGATGTCCACGCTCAGGTTGTTGGAGTAGGAACCTGCCGCAAGCGCGGTGACCTGAAGGGCGGTCTTGGGGCCGCCGTCACCGGCCGGGGTGGAGTCCGTCAGTGCAGCGGTGGCGTAGGTCGCGTCCGCCCGGGTGGCGCGGACGATGTAGCACTGCGAACCACCGTTTGCAAAGAATTGGTAAACAGCGTACGGCAGATAATTTCGCGGGCCGTCGAAGCCCCCGAAGAGGGTGACGTACTGGGACCACGTCCGGACCAGGGTGGGCACGCTCGGTCCGGTTGGCGCGATGCCGACGAAAGCGCCTACCGCGCGGGATGCACTGCCATCACCGGCCGCCCCCGCCGACAGATTCTCTTCAACGTAGACGCCGGGGGTCAGGTAAGTCGCCACAGAATCTCCTAGGTCTTACGAGCGATCGTCAAATTCGGTGAGGCGCTGCTTTCCCGTCTTGAAGTCGACCACCGTGCCGTGAATGCTCCGAACGTGCTCGTAACGCTGAATCTCGAACGGCGTGAAGAAGGTCTGCACGCGCACCAGGTAGTGCATCGCGAAAAGCCGTTTGCCGTTCGTGTCGAGCATCGTGTCGTGATCCGGCCCGCCGATGAGTTCCAGGGCGGTGATCCCATTAAGTCTCGGAATCTTGATGAACCCATACCGCGGTGGGATCCGGTTCCACCGCGACAGAATTCCGTGCAGCTGCGATTGCTGGCTACGGGTCCGGCACAGGGTTGAGACCTGGTAGTCCACGTTGTACGGAAGGGGGAACTCCGCGTAGTAATCCCAGGTGGCGCCCTCCTCCGGTGCAGGCTTTCCCTCCACCTGGTACGGGTAGTGCCCCCACCCGCTTTGCGCCCGGTCATAAGCTGGGGAGATGTCCACCCGATCGATAATGATGATCGGGTAGGTCATATCCCCGATCTCAGGGTCAGGGTTGTGAAAACGAACCGGTACTTCAACGGTGCCACCACCGACATCAATCGTGATGCCGGACAGCTTTTGCTTGATGGCGCCGTCCTCATCGAAGATAACCGGCACGTCCTCTCTCCCTGAATGACGACCATCCACCATTCAGGGTAGAGAAACGTGCCGGAAAACTGGTAAAGTGCGGTATTTACTTTGATCAGAACGTCTTGAGCATGATCAGCGGCGCATTATCTGCAGGAATGGCACCGGCAGGGAAAACGTCCGGCAGCTTCGCGGTCGGCTGCCCGGCCAGCTTGTACCCCGAAGGGGTGATGATGCTGCCGCTGGCGTCAATGTTGGGCAAGTACGGAATCGGCCCGGCCATGGTCTCCCATAACTGGCCGCTCCCGGCAAACGACACCAAAAGCACTAGCCAGTAAAGACCAGGGTCCGGCGCGAAATTCGTATCCACCGTGACCAGTCCGGGTGATGTCGGTAGCGTCAGGTACGAATCCCCCAACGTCAACTGCTGCATCAGCGTCTGCGGGTACCCGCTGCAGGCGGGGTCGGCGTAGATGCCCAACCGGATCTGACCGCTTTGGGTACCACCCTGGGCCACCCGAACACCCGCGGTGACGAACCGCTCCCGGCCCTCGGTCACCATGAACGGCACCGCCCACAGATCCCCCGTGACAGGGGTGTAGTCGGTGCCCTTGGCGCGAAACTCCGGCGCATACCAGGTGGCATTCCGCCGCGGGCGGCGCACTGGGCCCGGCCGGTTGGCGGGCGGGTTGAAGCTCGCCGTCACCCCATGCCCACTCTGCGGCGGCGACAGGCAGCGGATAGCATCCAGGCAGGCATCAGCGATCCGGGCGTTGCCCAGCTCGTTGGGGTGCAGCCCATCCCACAGGTACTTGGGGTTCTTAGCGATGGCAGCGTCGATGTCGACCAGCTGCACCATCGCATCGAACTCGGCGACCACGGAGGCGATGACCTGGTTGAACGCGTCCACCTCGGCGTCCTTCTGCGCCTCGGTGCCCGACCAGGACGGGTAGATGTTGTAGCCCGCCGCGGTCAGCTTAGCGATGTTGCACACCAGCACCGGCTGCGGGGCCTTGGACTCAAGCCACCACCCCTGGAAGCTCACCGCCCCGCTGGCATCCAGTGAAGAGACGGTGATGGTGATAGTCTGCCCGGCCGCCGCCGAGGTGAGGCCAGTGATCCGCTTGATCAGCACCACGTGGTTGAAGATCTGCGGGCCCACCCCGGTGTAGAGGGTCCCGGTCACCCCCGCGGTCCCACCGAAAGTGACGGTACCGCCGTAACCGATCACCGCGCCGGTAAAGCAGATCGAGATCGGCTCACCGTCGTAATCGGCGGGCAAGGTGAGGGTGATCTGCGAGCCGACGGTGGTGGAATCCCGGGTGGCACCATACAGTGACCAGTTCTCGCTGAAGGGCACCTGCACCCATTCCGACCCGTAACTGATGGATGGGTGGGTATCCACCATGACCACCGACGCCCGCCACAGCGAGATCAGGGTGCGCAGGGTGTGGGCGTAGCAAGCCTGGTGGTTGGCGTCCCGGCCAAGATACCCCAGATCGTTGATCCCCCACCCGAAGATCGCCGCGCCGCCGTCGGAGGCATACGGGGCGCTCCGGAAGGCGATGTAGGCCCGTTCCTGCAGCAGTTTGGCGAACCCGCCCTGCTGGCGCCCCTCGCGGATCAGCTGCGCACCGGGCACAGCGTGGTTGATCCAGCACGCGGCATCCACGCCGAGCGCGGCCCGCAGCAGCGCATCCGGCCGCCCCGCCTGCGTGGTAGCGCCACTGGTGCCGCTCCAGTAGGAGTGGCCGAAGATGTGCCATATGGACGGCGTCTGCCGCCCGCTGGTGGGGATCTCCTCCCCCGCGGAGGTTTTGTAGTACAGGCCACCATCCGGCTTAGCGTAGATGGCCGTCTGTCCTTGCGGCGGGGCCTCCACAGCGTCGACCTGCTGCAGCTTGACTGGGTTGTAGAAGAGTGCCATCGATCACCCCACGATCACGATGCGGATGCGGTTGGCGGGAAGGGCGACCTCGGACTTGACGGAGATCTTGTTCGCGTCGACCGTGCGGGCCTCCAGCTCGACGTAGCCCTTGGTCGTCTCGTCGATGAAGCTGGGCTTGAGCGGGTAGGGGTTGTTCAGGTTGTGGGTGACGTCAACCCAGGAGCCCGCGGCAAGCGCCGGGAGCAACGCGGTGTACACCCCAGGGGCGCCGAGGTTGGCGCGCGCCTCAGCCGCGGTGGTTGCCCCCGTGCCCCCCTTGGAAACCGGCACGTTCCCGACCTCGATACCGGTGGGACCCACCAGGATGGTGGGGTTGGCGGCCTTGGCCGAGATGACGTTGCCGGAAAGCTCAATACCGTCCCCGGCGACATAAGCGGTGCCGCCGACGCTATAGATGGTCCAGGTCTGCTCCCACGAGCCGGGGGCACCGTTGGGGGTGGCCTGCTGGATGTACTGCTTGCCGCCATCGGTGCCCTCGGCGACGGCCACGATGGTTCCGTCGGCGATCTCCCCCACACCGTCGGCGTCCGGCGCCCTGGTCGCCGGGCTTGTTGGACCGTTCCAAACGTAGATGCCGTTCTCGGCCGCGTTGGCCTGCCGGGGGGCGAGGAACCGGTCCCCGGCCTCCATGGTGACGCCGTCGATGGTCGTACCAGGTGAGGCCAGGTTGACGTTCTCCTGGGCGGCCACACGGACCGGGTCCTTAACACCGCGGATCCCAGCGCGGGCGTTGTCGACCAGCATCTCAACCCACGACTTGGTCACCGCATCCGACGGCTCGGTCGGGGTACCAAGGTTGGTGATCCGCTGGGCACCGAGGTTGACCGCGGTATTCGGTGCAGCGAACTGGTCTAGACGGAAACCAGTGACGTAAGCGGAAAGCCCGGAAATCGAGCTGGGTGGTTGGGTGCCGTGGTGGTTAGCCCGGTCGGTTGGGTCGACCACCAGTTTGTTCAGCGCGATCGTCCCATTGGCGATCTTGGTGTTGGTGACGGACCCGTCCGGCAGGTCACCACCGTCCATGCGGACCCACGCTGCCCCCGTCCAGAACCGCACTACCGGCGGGCTGGTCGAGGTGTCCGTCCACAGCTGCCCGATCACCGGGTTGGACGGCGGCGTAGGACCGCCCTCGGCGGCCAGGTTGCGAACGGGGATGCCGTTGAGATTGAGCTGTGCGTAGTAGTTGATCACGGGGGTCTCCTAGCGGAGGTACATCACACCAGCGACCGGTACTGCCCACTCGACGCGAATCTTGTTCGGTGGGAGGTAGACCACGTTGCCCTGGATCGTCTGCCCCTCAGCGGTGGTCGTGGTCACATCCGGCAGGCGGGGGAAGTTGTAGGTGGCCTCCCAGGCCGTCGATGGGATCGGGAAGGTGATCGTCACCGGCTTCAGCGCCTCGTTCACCGCGATGTGGACATCGTCGGTGGTCAGGTATTCCTCGTGCGTGTGTATCTTGGGTGCGGCCGTGGCCAGCGTGTACGCCTTTGTCTCTGCCAGGGCGCTGGCGATAGCCGAATCGATCTCCTCGGTGGTGTAGGCGCCGACCTCATCCGCGGTGTGGGCATGGGCTGCGGGGGCGTACACCCCATCGTGGGAGTGGCCACTTTCCGCGTACTCGGGGTGGGTATGGGGTGCTGATCCCCCGTAATTCGGGGCAGGGACATACGGCTCCCCCTGGGTGGGCTGGTAGGCGGCATCACCGCTCCACCAGGCGGAAAACTGCGGGTCGTTGAGGATGTCCTCTCTCTTCAGCTGGACACCCTCAATGGAGACGATCACGTCCCTGTACCGGACCTGCCCCATGATCCGGATCGCGGTGACGCGGAAGAGCCGCTGGTCGTAGACGAACCGGTCCTTCAGATACCGGCCGTGCTGGATGTCCAGCTCGGTCAGCCCGGCGTTGATCAGCTGCCGGAAGGCGGCGATCACCCGGATGGTGTCGGTCCAATACAGCCCGCCCTGCTCCTGGGTGGCCGGGCCCTCCTCGCGGATGACCTGCAGCACCGGGATTTTGACCGGCGCGAAGTAGACCCGGCCCGCACCGGCGCCCTCGTCGTAGATGTCATGAGACTGCGTCAGCTCGTGGCTGAAGCGGAAATAGTCGATCTCCTGCCCATAGACGCTTTGGTGGTCACCCAGCGCGGCGTCGATCTCATACGACTCGAAAACAGGACTGAAACGGCCCTGCTTGCGATCCAGGCGGCTCACGGGCCCCACCCGCCCCAAATCGGGCTCGGCAGACCGCTCGGGTCTTCATCCGGCGCGTCAACGGGCGGCAGCAGGCGCCGCGGCCCGGTCGGCGAGTACTCGTCGTACTCCCGCGGGGCGAAGACCGGTACGAGACGGCCGGTGGTAAGCGACACCCGACGCAAGGTGGTGACCTGGATCCGGTTCAGGCCAATGTTGAGCGCCTGACAGAACTCGTCATAGCGTTGCTTGAGGACCGTGATCAGGTTCAGCAGCTGGTTGTACCGCTGGCTGCGGAAAAGGTGGGTTCCCTCGGCGGTGACCACGTCGACGTCGCTGGCCGCATCGGTGAGCATCGCGTACAACACTTCGATGGTGGACAGCACGACGAGTGGCTCTATTTCGATCTCTGGGAGGTTCTCCAGGGTGATCGGTTCCCGGACGACTTTGATGAAGCCGTTCTCGGTCCGGACTCGCTTGGAGGTCTCCCGATCGTGGGTGTGACGGCGGACGGCGTCCTCGATGTACCAGGTCAGCTCCTCATCGTCGAAAAGCGCGTACGCCGTTGCAGTCACCAGCAGCGTCGCCGTCGGCGGCAGGGGCTCAGTCAGCGTCACTGTCCCCTTCATCGCGTCCAGGGTGTAGTCGACCCCCTCCACCAGGTCAGTGATCGTGGAGTCCTCGACCTTGGACACGACGACGTCGGTGATCCGCGGGTAACCGGTTTCGTAGTAGTCCTTGCCCCCGGGAAGGGTGAGCCGGATCTTCTCGCCGAGGTCGCCGATCGCCGACCGAACACGCTTAAGGATCGTCTGCAGATCGGCCATAGTTAAATTGTCGGTGCCAGTGGGTAAAAAGTGGTAGGATACTCCTCCCACCAGGAACTGGAGGCCGCTACACCATGGACACTTGCACCAACCACTGCCACTGCCACGGCGACCAGCTTTACGGCGCCTACACGGACCTCTACATGCGGGACCTGGAGCTTACGGCCCTGAACGCCATCATTGACAGGGCGATGAATGATGGGATCATCCCGGGGCCTGTGCTCCGTCCGGCCAAGCCGCCGAGCAGGATGTCGCGGATCCTCCCGATCGCGTGGAACGTCTTCCTGTGGGCGGTTGGGCTCTACATCGTGGGGGTATTCCTGTGGGCTGCCTTGAGCCCTCGCTTCTCCTGATCAGCTCCAGCATGGACGGAGCCCTGGACCGGGTCGACGCCGCACAGTCCAGGGCTCCGTTTTTTATACCTACAACCATCCGGCGGTAGCGAGCCGGTGGGCCTACTGGGTGGTGANGGTCAGCTTGCCNATGCCGAACTGCAGGGCNTGACCGGCCAGTGCCTGCTGCCCGCTGTNAAGCTGNCAGACAAGCCTGACCTCTCCATCCGTGCCGACCGCGGCCGTTACCAGCGCCNCATAGGTCGCCTCGGCCTCCATGTCACTGGTCATNGGGCCGAAGGTGATCACGGTGGCNTTGGAGGTGCTGCTCGGCGTGGTCGCCGTCGCCGGGGACCAGGTGGCGGGCTGGCGGGCATACCCCGGGGTAGTTACCTCTGACAGCTGGGCGATGGTGGCGTTGCTCGGCGGCGGGGAGGTGAGGAGCGCCACGTACGTCTGGAACGGCGCAGTGTGCCGGACCGCGCGGCCAGTGGCGTAGTCCAGCACATCCTGGGCGCAAGAAGCCGTGGGGTAACCGGCCATTACGACACCTCACGAACGAGTGATTTGAACTGGGTGACGCCGAGGGCGATAACCTGGTCCGCGTTGTGGTTGTTGCGGTAGGTGGCCAGCACGATCTCCTCGTCGATCGCGCCGATTCCAGGAGTGCCGGGCGGGTAGACGCCTGTCACGGTCACCTCGGCGCCCGCAGGGACCATTCCGGGGCCGACACCGAAATCGTCGATCAGCTGAAACTTCTTACCAGCGGAAATGTCCATAGTGACCACCTCGCACGATTAGTGGTAGACGTAGCCGAGTCGCTCGAGGTGGTCGGCAACGTGCTTCGGGACTTTGTACCAGCGGTCCCGGTAGAAGTTGTAGGTGTTGCCATAGCCGATAGTCACCTGCTCCAGATCCGTGTTGACACGGATCCGGACCATCGGCTCATTGGCCTCTACCTTGTAGGAAAAGACGATGTCGTCGTCCTCGGAGGCATTATCCGGGGCGACCGGAGTCGGAGCGACCGTGGTGATCTTGCCCTTTCGGGCGTCCAGCTCGTCCTTGCGCTCTTCGGCAAGCTTATCAGCCTGCCGCCCGGTGTAGTCAGCGGGGCTCTTGCGTGCCACTTAAATCTCCAAAGCTCCGTCGAGTTTGTTTCCAGCAGGCCGGAGCGACGCAATCCTGATGCAATTCATCACGTCGCTCCGGCCCTTTCTGTGGTACGGTCTATGGGGTTCGGAAATCAGTTCGTCTCAAGGGTGCAAATCGAGGCGTCAGTGATAATCCCGAGACCCCAAATGGCGTACCAGGCGATCGAGTGTTCCCTTCCGTGGTCGAGAACTCCGCCATCGCGAAGCTCGACCGGAAGAGAAATCGCGTGGCCGAAAGCGTTGTCGCCGATGATGTTGGCCTGATAGACCGGGGCCTGCTGCTCGGGCGGCAAATTCGGATCGTTTACAGTGACGTTTACCTGGGTGGTCTCGATGAAGACAACGTCATCGATCCTGCCGATTTCCCCGAGAGCGAAGTTCCCCGGAGAGGCGTACTTGGTCATTTCAATCCAGGCGGGGTCATCCCGCAGCCGCCTAGACTGATGCGGGTGGACGAAGCAGACGTAGGTCTCACCCAGCCGCGGCACGTTCTTGGACGCGAGCGTCTCAACAGCATCCTTTACAAGGGCGGTGGTGAAGTGGTATTCACCCGTCAGCTGAGCGCGCGTCTGAGCAGGCTGACCACGGTCATACGGCGAAATTGCCGTACGGTCGGTGAGCGAATACTTGTTGTACCCGTAAAGGACGCTCGAGGCCTGCAGGAGGGTGTTTCTCGCCGACTTATCCAGGTAGAGCGCCATGTTCCGGCCCAGCAGCCGGGACGCCGACGCGAGAACGTCATCAAAGCTCGCGTTGAGGAGAAGCTCCGAAACGGCAACCGCCATTCCGTGCTCGGCCACAGTAATCGAGAACTGCGAGGCCGACAGGGCGTAGGTCGTCATTCGGACACCTTCCGTCAGCTGAGAAGCGTCCGGAAGGTTGTTGTATCGCATGAAATTGATAGTGAGACCCGGCTGGACGCCCAGCTCCGTCTTCTTCACGGCGAATTGCTCGTACCGGAGAATCGGCATCGCCTGGAAGAGGATCTCCTTGCTCCAGATGGTCTGGATCGCAGGAGAAAGGGAGCTGCCGTAGGCGTACAGCGAGCCAGGAACATCAGTAGTCAGATTGGGGGTACCAGTGATTGCACTGGTCTGCGGAAGGCCAATAGCCATTGCTCAACCTCAGCCAAAGAGACCGCGATTTCTGGGCTGAGCGTCGAGTCCGAGAAGAGGCCGAATCTTTGCGTACTCAGCCATGGACATGTTCTTGATTGCTTCCGGCGTGAGCTGCTGCTGCGCCGAGTCATCCATGGGCCCGGTTGCGGTGTAACCGGCCGGGCTTACACCGCGCGGGGGCGCAGGCGGGGTCTGATTGGCCATGGCCGCCTGCACGTTCTGGGTGATGGACTCGGTCGCCTGCCGGAGCCGCTGAATGCACTCCTCGACCTCGTCCTCGGAATTACCAGTGATGAGGGGAATCAGCTCAGGCGCGACGGTCTCGTTCAGCTGCTCCTCACGGGCCCGCCGCTGGATGTAAGCCTGGAGAGCGGCAAACCGCCGCTCCTTCTCCAAAGCAGCCCGCTCGGCCTCACGCTCCTGCTCCAGCTTGCGGAAACGCTCCTCCCACTCACGCTGCCGAGCCTCGATCAGCTCTTTGGCACTCATCTCCTTCTCGGCAGCGCGCCGAGCAGCCTCCTCAGCCTCGCGCCTCGCCTTCTCCCTCTCTTCCTCCCACGCGGCAAGCTTCTTGCTCAGCTCACTGACTTCTGACTTGTACCGTTCCAGCTCCCGGTAATACTTGTCGCGCTCCTGACGGCGGAAGCGCTCGACGTCCTCCTCGGTGAAGAGGCGTCCAGTGGTGGGCTGGGGAGCCGGAGACGCCATGGGTGGCATGTCAGCCGGAGCCTGCACCGGGATCTGGGCGGCCGGGGCAGTCACCTGGTTCTGCCAGCCCTCGGGAAGCGCGTCCGCCGATCCACCGCCGATCAGCCGGATCGGACGGCCGCTGCGCAGGTAACCGATTACGTCACCAGGCTTGAAATCACGGGTCTTCACAGGGTCACATCTCCTGTTAAAGGTCGGCGTCCGGATTTCGGCGCTGTGGCAACTTCGTGCCAAACGCCTGTGTCACCAAATCTGCTGCGATTTGGTCTGCTTCCGCGCCGAGCATCTGCGTCAGCTCGTTCTTGATGGGATTAGCACGCGGTTTAGTGCTCCGGTCGCTCGACGCTTCTTGACCCGCGGGATTCGAGTTAGTGCTACTGTCTTGCGGGCGTGCTGCGTTGGGTTGATCCGGGGGTGAACCGTCCGGGTTCATCCCTGTCAACTGCATTATGGCAGCAGAGATGTACGCATTGATAATGTCAAGCGCACCCTGCTCCTTTGCGTCCTTAACGAGTTCGCGGAAGATCTCCTCCATCTTCTCGTCCGGGAATTCAACACCGAGTTCCCGGAGAGCGCCTCGCTTGGATTCGAGGCCGAGGGCCATCTTCGCCTGAATCTCGTTAAGCTTGACCAGCGCATCCGTCGGAAGGGCATCCGGCCAGACGCACTCGGTGCGGTACACAAGAGGATCCCTGGGGTCGATTTCCAGGGGCTGGCCCTCTTCGATGATCCCGTCGGTATCGGGGTTGTACCGCAAAGCCTCGGGCTCATAGAGAAACAGCGTCCGCAGGGCAAGCTCATTCACCCGCTGCAGCAGAGCGGACATGTTAATGAGCTTCGCCGCGCGCTTGTTCGTGGCAGGCAGCCACTCGATGGAAAGGGCCACGCCGGAGGTGTTGGAAATCGGCTGAACCTGCCCCAGCGCCGTTTCCGGCACACCGGCAAGCTCGTGCATGGCCCGCTTGAGCAGCTGGAGGAAGGCCAGGGGCCCGGTCAGATCGACGCCGTTTTCGAGATTGTAGACCTGGGCGTCCTTCGGCAAGCCTCCCCAGACCTTCCGGGGGCCCTTTTCCAGGTTGGACGCCTTGGCGCCGGTGATGATGGTGACCGGGGCGGCATGGTAGTTGATAATGTCCGCGATCTCGGTAGCAGTCTCGTTGTACTGCCTATTGAGCGGAATCAGGTCGTGAATGTCGGCCAGGCCCCACGGGGAACCGGATACGGAGATGTTCGGCGCGTGAGCGATGGGAATGGTGCCCAACGGGTTGGGGCGCCGGTCGATCAGGTCGTCGTTGAGGTACTCCTCGATGGTGTCATCGGTGAGGATCTCGGTATAGGTAAATACCGAGCGAGTACCCTCGAGGGTGGTCGACCAGAATTTGTACTTGATCTTACAGCGGATCATCCTCTCCCGGTCGTGTGGATGCCACTCCGGGAAGACATATGCGCTGTTCAGAGGCAGGATTCGCACCCGTCCGGGGTGGTAGTTGCCAGCTGGATCGGTCCAGGCGGGATCGTAGGCGACTTTCACGAACATGTCGCCGGACACACCGCCCTGCTGAGCGATTTCGCGGATGATCTGCTGCTTGTTGTTATCCATCTCCCACACCCGGTTCAAAAGGGCCGGGACGATATGGGAGTATTCTTTAGCCGATTGGAAAGTGACACCGCGCCCATAGCAGAAATTGATGAGGAAGTCGACCAGAGCACGGCAGTAATTGAAGGTCAGCTGCGGCTCGCCCGGCTCTCGCCGATAGGCGTAGTGGTAGCCTAAATAGAAGGCCCAGTTGACCGCATACCGGTTGAGCCGTGGCCCGTGGACTTCAAACTCTTCAGGAGGTGATGAGGCGTAATTCATCCGCCAGCTCAACGAGGCCTAGCGGGCTGATCGTAACGGCGAGATCGGCCCCGGCGTATCGCTGAGCGGGCGGATAGAACGCGATGCTCATCCTCTATCACCTCCCCTCATGCCAACGTCAGCGGACGCATCCGGCATTACACATTTCAGGGTAGATGTGTGGAGCTGTGGAATGATAATGCCAGACCCTCAGAGTTGGGCTGTCCATGAAAGAAGGCCCCGGCACTTGGCCGGGGCCTTCTGAACGACTCAGCTCATCCGAGCTTTGCAGTATAGCACATCAGTCGTCGATGTAGGCCGGGTTCATGCGGGTGTAGTGCCCTCCGGACCGGACCACAGTCTCATAAACCGGCATACCGCGGTTACCGCTCTGGGCGCCATAGGCGAACTCGCCAAGGAAAGTCGGCGCCATGACCCAGGAGGAAGAGCCGGGGTGAGCACGCTCTTGAAGAGTCTCCTCTGGGCGCTTAATCCACACCGCGGCATTCCGGTTGGTGCGGCCGGGCGCGGTCATGTAGCCCTGCATGATGCCGGTGGTGAACTCGCGCGGCACATCGCTGTCAGTACCCAGACCCTCCTGGAAACGCAGCGGGCCTCTACCACCAGGAGCGTTCGGCGCGATTTTCGCCTCGTACACCGGCGAAATGCGCTCCGGGTACTGCGGCGCCGGGGCGAGCGGGGAGGAATTCGTGGGAGAGTAGGCCATCCTTCACACTCCTGAACGGGGGTCAATTCCAGGATAAGCCAAACGGCCTTCAGGAATAGAATGGAGAGATGCTCTGCTCGACCTCCTTCATGTGATAGTCCTCGGAGGTCAAGATACAGGCCATCGACAAGCTGTCCGGGAAGTCGTCGTGAGCGTGGGCCTCATTGGGCGCCTTGGCCAGCATGTAGGGCCCGACGTATTCCAGCTCCAAGTCGCTCATTTGCTGGATGAACCGTTCGTAGACCTTGGTGGAGCGGGTCTTGGCGTGCGCTGGCCAGATGATCTTTCCGCGGTCGATGAGCTGATACAGGTGCTTCCACCGCTTGGACTGGTCCGGCCGCTGGCTGCCCAGCTCGACGATCTCGGTGTTGGGCATCAGGACCTTGAGCCGGTCGGCGACCGCGTCCCCCACGCCGCCGGTGTCGATGCCGATGGCGTGGATGTAGTAGTTGCTGAGGAACTCGACGATGCGGTGGTACTGGGTCTCCCAGGACATGCCGCCGCCCAGCTCCAGCCAGTTCAAGATGCGGTGCTCGTAGAGCCCGAATTCGTCGGGGTGGTCCCAGTCGACCCACACCACGGTGACCACGGTGGAATCCTGCTTGCGGGCCGGGTCGATGCCGACCACGACGGGCGAACGGTACCAGGCCTTCACCGTCTGCATGCTCTTGTCGCCGAGCGCGTTCAGACGCTCGCTGGTGGTGAACATTCCCTGCTCGAGCAGCCACATCAGGCGGTAGCTCAGCTTGAACTCGTCACTGTCCTCGCCGAGCACCTCCTTCTGCTTCTCACAGTGCAGCCGGTAGAGCGGGTTGGCCTTGGACGCCTCCCGGTAGTCGGCCTCAAAGTGCAGCTGCCGCTTGCCGCGCCGGACCTGATTGCGCTTGTTCTTCTGGATCTGCCGGTAGAAGATGTTCTTGGTGTAGGTCGGCGTTCCGGTGAAGACGTAGGTGGCGTTGGTCGCCGCGCCCATCGGGATGATGGACTTGGTAACCATCCGGTCGTCGGCGCCCTGGCACTCGTCGATGAGTATCAGGTGATAGGTCCGGCCCTCGATGATCGCCCGGGGGTGACAGGTCTGGCGCCGTACAAGGGACCCAGAATGAAGCGTGAGCGTCCTTCCGCGGGCCCTTACCCCATCCTGGATATCAGGATCCTGCATAAGCTCTAGAGCCCGCTCAGAGGTCAATCTGGAGACGATACGGCCATACAGGTTATCGGCCTGATCATCCACGGGGGCGAAGGCGCCGACCCAGAGCCCTTCCTTGTACTTGCCGAGCAGGTAGGGGAAGACCTTGGCCAGGGCAGGCAGCATAATCATGCAGGCGGCCACGGTGTTGGCCACTGTCTCGGACTTACCCGCCTGACGGCTGAATAGTGCCGTCAGCGTCGCGCCGTCACCAAGAACCAGGGACTCGATGATCCGGCGCGCAAATGGCCTCTGGTAGGGATAAAGCGGGTGGCCGGAAAGCTCGTCGACGACGATTAATAGCTTGTCGACGATCATGTCGACCGTCTTCTTGGTGACCTCGTCGAGCCGGATTTCCAGCTCGTCGATAGCAGAATCTCCGTCGATGGCCTCAGCTGTCAGTTGGGTGTTCTCGTCGTAATCGATGTTCTCGTCCGTCATCCGTACCCCCGAATCCACCAATTCGAGGGTATGAAAAAAGACCCGCTACTTTATAATGCGGGCCTTCTATTGCTGGCGCTCACTGCAGGGCGGCGATCACCCGCCGGTTGTAGTTCTGCCGGACCGCGTTGGCCTGATGGCGCGTCAGACCGAAGTCGTTGGCGAACTCAGTAAGACTCACCTTGAGAACCTCGAGCGCGAACACGATCCATTCGTTATCGCGATCGTTCGGATAGAACCGTTCCGCGGTGACCGCGCACCACGGGTCGTCCAACGACGGGCAGAAAGCGCGGACGCGACCCGGTTCATCGTGGACATCGAAGAGATAGGTCCCACAGGACGAGCAGTGGATCGGGTACACCGTCGTGGGCTTCTTCTTCGGCACACGCGGCTTGGACATCAGTTCTCCACCCCCCCACTCGTCAGGCCGTGGTCCTTCTCGAACGCCTCCAATGCCTTCCTGATCTCAGGTACCAACTCTGCGGGAATGAACATCCCATGGCTATAGCGCCAGCCAGGGTTGCCGTCGTCGTCAACTGCCCACACCTTGGTGCGGATCTCGAGAGCCGTGTGGCCCCGGTACCCGATCTCGTTGACGACAAGCCTCTTCGGGTTGCGTCCCTCAACGATCTGGCACTCGAAGTACGTCTTCCGCTGCACCTGCTCGATCAAGGCCATCTTGACTTCTCCTTACCACGTGTCTTGCTGCCACCTACACGGTACTGAATATGCGTACGACTTGCAAGTCGAACACAAGCCTGTTGCCGTGGCAGCAAGCAACGTTGCTGCCGCACTGCTGCCACTGTCCCGACGCTTCCGCTGCCCCCCGTGCTGCCGTCGACACCGATAGGTGAGCGTGTTGCCACCGCTGCCGCTAGATACTGCCGGGCAATGAAGAAGGGGCGGCAGCGACGCTTTGCTACCGCCCCGCTTTGCCGCTATCTACTACACGACTGCTGCCGCACCGTCCTGCTGCCGCTCCTCGGCGCTGCCACTGTCCTCGGCGGCAGCCCGCTGCCGCTCATCCTCAAGACGCTGCCGGGCAACCTGCAGCGCCGCCCGGACCGTGCGGATGCTCGCCTCAGAGAAGAGGTGCTCCACATCCGTGGCCCGCACGGCGTAGATATCGCCGTTGTCCTTCTGTACCTCCCTCAGGTACGGCAGCACCTTCTGCACGTGCTCCTCGGCCACGCGCGGCAGGCTCGATCTCTGCTGCCGCTGCCGATGCCTCCGGCGCGCTGCCGGATCCTGCACGAACGGCAACACGGCCGCACCGTCCTGCTGCCGCTCCTCGGCGCTGCCACTGTCCGCGGCCGAGGATGCTGCCGGGGTGCTGCTGCTGCCGCTGTCCGCTACCACCGAAACGCTGCCGCCGTCTGCTGCCGAGATGATGCTGCCACTGTCCGCTGCCGTCTGCGGCGCCGCCGGGATGCTG
>NICF_comb_assmDRAFT_10000673_pt1 | contig 28807 bp, 28 predicted proteins | sample NewIslPassag4_SG_FD_11279 | JGI IMG/M metagenome (IMG submission 11279) | reverse complement strand
GGAGGCAAGCCTCACCAGCGCGCTCCAGACGCGGCTGGGCTGGCTAGCGATGAAAGGATCGACGATCCTGTGGCGGGCGGCGATCTCCCACAAGCCGAAAGCGGCGATGAGCACGGTCCAGCGGGCGATCTGCACCAGGGCCCTCCGCCTCGCCCTGCGGCGCAGGAACTCCTTGTGGGCTTGAGAGACCTGCCGACTCATTCGCCCAGCTCCTTCCAGATGATGTCGAAGTATTCGGCAAACCGAGGCGAACGGCGGGCGGCCAGTGCGCCGTCGTGGTCCTCTCCCAGCTCGATAGGGATGATGCGCCGGATCCTTCCCGGCCGGGCCGACATCACCACGACGCGATCGGACATGGAGATGGCCTCAGCGATGTCGTGAGTCACCAGGACCGCCGTCTTTCCCGCCGCCTTGAGGAGCTTTCGCACCTCGTCTTCGAGGCGAAGCCGCGTCTGGTAGTCGAGGGCGCCGAACGGCTCATCCAGAAGCAAAAGCTCGGGGTCGAGAGCCAGCGTACGCACCAGGGCAGCCCGCTGTCTCATCCCTCCGGAAAGCTCGTCGGGATAACGGTGAGCAAAGCCCTGTAAACCGCACTCGGCCAAAAGGCGCATCACCCGTTCTTTCGCGGCCGGAGTGATCGCGCCGCGCACTTCTAGGCCCAGCAGGCAGTTGTCGAGGACGTTTCTCCACTCAAAAAGGTGGTCGTGCTGCAGCATGTAACCGGTGATGGGTGACCCCAGCACCGCCGGCTCTCCTTTGACACGCACCTCGCCTTGAGCCGGCCGCATCAGCCCTGCGATCAGAGAGAGCAGCGTACTCTTGCCGCAGCCGCTGGGGCCGACGATCGAGAGGAACTCCCCCTCTTCCACCTCGAGATCAACGCCGTCGAGAGCGAGCGTCTCCCCTTCCACCGAATGGTAGACGTGGCGGACACCCCGAATCTCGACGAGGGGAGGCCGGCGCGGCCGGTCCCTCCCCTGCCTTGCGCTTTTCGGCATTGGCCAGAGTTCGCGCTCCATACGCCTACTCCTCTGCCACGGCCAGAGCGAACCGGTTCGTCATGATGGCGTCAAACGGGACGGGGGCCTCGAGCTCTCCCGCCTCCGTCATCACGTCCAGAAGCCTCTGGTACGCGCTCCGCGAGATGATGGGAGTGTGGCGCCAGCTGTCCTGGCTTTTATACCGGTCGAGAGCGGTGACCAGCGTCTCGTCGTCCATATCGGGAAAGTACCCCTTGACTACGGCCGCGATCTCGCCGGCCGTGTGAAGATCGACCCACTTTTGGCCTTTGTAGATCGCCCGCGTGAAGGCGAGCACCAGGTCGGGCCGCGCCTCAAGGAAAGAGCGGCGGGCGTGATAGACCGTGTAAGCGATCTCTCCTGCCTCCCTTCCCAGCGACGCCACCACCTTGCCCACCCCCTGGCGCTCAAGGGATGTCAGCGTCGGGTCAAACTGGGCGATGTAGTCGCCAAGGCCGCTGGCAAACGCTCCGGGAGCGGTTTCGAAGGCCAGGTGCGTGATGATCTCGACGTCCTTGAAGGGCTCGATGCCGTGCTTCTTGAGGACCCACTCGAGGACCATCTGCGGCACGCCTCCCCGGCGGGCACCGACTACCGTCGCCCCCCTCAGTTCCTGCCAGTCAAAAGTCTCCCCAGGGCGGCGGGCCATGAGGAACGAGCCGTCCCTCGCCGTCAGCTGGGCGAAACCCACCAGCGGGTCCTCCGCCCCCTGCTGGTAGACGTAGACAGCCGCCTCCGGTCCGAAGAAGCCGATGTCGACGCTGCCCGAAAGCAATGCTGCGGCTCCTTTGTCCGCTCCCCAGGCGGTGCTGAGCTCTATGGAGAGCCCTTCTTCCTCGAAGAACCCCAAGGCCAGCGCCACGTATTGGGGAGCGTAAAAAACCGAACGAACCACCTCCGACAACCGGATTTTCTCCGGACTTTGGGCACTTAGCGCCTTGCCGTGGAATGCCGGGACAGCAACGACGAGCAAGACCGCGATCCACACGGCGATCGGGGCACGACGGCGCATGTGTCTCCCTCCTTGCGGGGTTGTGGAAGCTAGCGATGTATGGTATGCTCCCCGCGATCCCCCGGTGAGAGGATTGACAAGCGCCTGGTCTGCCGGTATAATGAGCAGTGTTGATACAACGAAATACCACTTAGAACACCAGGCCCGGGTGGCGGAACTGGCAGACGCGCACGTTTGAGGGGCGTGTGGGTACACCGTGTGGGTTCAAATCCCACCCCGGGCACCAGAATGAGGCGGAAAGCGGCTTCGAAAGCCGCTTTCCTCGTTTTTAGGGAAAGGTTCCGTATCCCAATTCCTTCCAAACAGACGTCAAGACGTGTGCGGCCCTTTGAGCCTCCCGGAGATTCTGGGCTATTCGGGATTTCGCAGCTTAGCCTTTCAGCACCACCCGCACCGTCCCGCCTTCGTTCGACCACCGTTCGGCTGTGAGTGCCGCGTAGCGGACATTGGTCCACGTTCTCGATCATGGAAACGCCTCCACTCGTTCCTAAGCCGGCGGCTTCATGCCGAACAGGAGCCTCACAACCTGGCTCCTCTTGACCAGCACCTCGCACACCGCCAGCGTGACGGCACCCCCCCAAGACGCTGATGATCGCCCACTTCATGGCCGCGCCCAGCGGCCAATCCACGACGTACCAGCCAACCGCCACCAGCACCGTCTGGTGCAAGATGTAGAAGGGGTAGGCAGCCTCGCTGGCGTAGCGCAACACCGGGTGGGAGAAGTTCAGGTACGTGCGCGCAAACCCCAGCAGGGCGATGAGCCACGCCCACCCATTCAGAGTCTCGAGAAATCCGACGAGCCATTCGCCGACCCACCGCGAGGCCCACTGCGGTCGGCCGCCCCAAATCGCCACCAGCCCGGCGCTGGTCACGACCGCGAGCGCCAAGGCCGTTCGCCTTTGCCCTACGGTCGCCCTCTGCCAGGCCGGATCCGACATGTAGACGTAGCCGTAGGCAAATAAGAGGGCGTAAAAGAATGGGTTCTTGCCCCCCATATCGGGCAGAAGTTTCACCGCAGCCAGCGGCAGCGCGAAAAGGAAAATCACCCCTGGTCTTTCCGCGCGCCTTGCGAGCCTGGCGAGTCTCTTCCGCCCCGCTGCGCCCTTGCAGGCGACCGCCAGCGGCAGCATCGCACAGGCGGTGACGAAGAGGAACAGGATGAACCAGAGGTGCCCCGGCGTGAAGCTCCCGAAATACCCCGTCAGGTCCCGGGAGTCCTGGAAGTACCCGCTCAGGAACGCGAGGTACGACGCTGCATATCCAGGCTCTCTCAGCCGCGCCAGGTACGCCTGAGGCGGAACGACCACGAGCGTGCCGAAGACGAACGGGATGAACGGTCGCCGGAACCGTTCGCCAAGATACTGGGCCGGACTTCTTTGGCCGAGGGCGAACCAGGTCGCGCTACCCGCGATGAGAAATAAAAGAGGCATGTGCCACGGGCCCACGAGGGCGACGAAGTAACTCAACTCCATGCTCCATTGGGCATCTTTGACGTAGAACGGTTCCCAGATGTCGAAGATCCGCGCGGCATGGAAGGGGATGAGCAGCAGGACGGCGGGGATGAGCAGCAGGACGACGGCGATGCGCAGCCAGTCCAGGTCGTAGCTTCGTGCCGCGCCCCCGGCCTCCTCGGTCCTCACCACACCAACGGTCGTTGACCTTTCGCCCACGCCATATAGCCCTCAAGAATTGGACACGCAAGACTCCTGCCTGACTACAAGGCCTGCTCGGCCCCTCATCTGCGCGGTTCATTCGACAAATCCGATAGCGGACCCTCGCAAGAGGGTGCTTCGTGAGCCTGATCCCAGCTCCGGATCGCCACGCTTTTCGCCGGCTCAGTCCTGCGGTCGTCAGCGTCCTTGGACAGCGACTGAACGAGCGAGTCATGAGCCGGAACGGGACGCTGGCAGCGATAGCGATCGACCGGGCCTTGCGCGTCATAAGCCCACCGACGCGCAAGGCCCTCTCGCTTACCGAGAGGGCCTTGCGCGCGGGTGGAAACGAGCGAAGGGGCGCCCGAATGTTCTCGCCCGCGCCGTCCGGGGACGGGGCGAAGCTCGCCCTGCCTCCTCGGCCTTGCGGTGTCGACGGTCCTAAACACGGGAGCGCGGGTCCCGAGGCGCTCGCACCGTCCAAGGCTGCCGGTCGATTCAGGCTCGACCCAAAGAGGCGTTTGTTGCTCGCACAACTTTGCCGGGCGTCAACCCTTCGCAAGCTTGAGTCTACCACGGGCTCGAGGGAGCGTGTGTCGAAGCGCGTCGGCTGCGATCGAAGAAATTTGACACGGCCTTTACTGAAGGTTGAGGTAGAAAGCTATTCGCGATCGAGCTTTTCCAGCTGCGAGGCCACATAGCGGAGGGCGAGCGCCACGACGGCCAGGTCGTCGAGCCAACCGGCGACTGGCATGAAAAAGCCGGGCAAAAGATCGATAGGGCTCAAAAGGTAAAACAGTGCGAAGAGAAACAGGCTCTTCTTCACCGGCGGGATGCGGGGATCGAGCAAAAACCGCAGGACTTGTCCGAGGCCGGCGAACGTGCTGGTTGGAGTGGGAGAAGAGTGCGTCTTGTCGTCGACCCTGCCTTTGAACGTGCCCCTTGGACCGCGGCCAGGTTCGCCGGCCGCCTCCTCCTGCGTGTGGTCGACCTTGCTGCCGCAGTATGGACAGACCCTGGCGAGGGCGACCTCCTGGCCGCAGGCGCCGCACTTCACGCTGGATCCACCTTTTCTTCGACCTTTAGGGTGTACTCGCTCTGTCCAGCGAAGATGAATCGGACGCGGTAGGCGTCAAAGTAGTTGAACTCAATGCCCACCCGCTCGCCGCGAGTGACGATGACGTTCCCCGACTTAATCACGGGATCGGTCGCCGCAAGGCCCAAGCACGCGGCGATATAGGGCCCGGCCACGTCCACCTCGAGACTACGGTCGACAAAGGTCGTCTCCCCGGCAATCTCCAGCCCAAGGAGCTGCCGCAGCGGTTTTTCGCTGGTCGCCAGCGCTTCGTCGACTACCAGGTTCTTATGCGTCACCACTTCGCTGACGTAGAACGGCCGCTGGTTGACAAGGCGCACCCGGCTCACCTTGAGCAACGGCTCCTCCCCGGCTACACCGAGAATCTCAGCGAGCCGGACGTCGACGGCCTGCACCACCCGGACCTTGTTTACGCCCACTTCGTTGCCGGCAAGGCTCAGAGCGTCGCTTAACCCCCTGTCCGGGCGGTCGACGGTCACGTTGACGCCGAGCCGCCGCTCCATCGTGCGCGCGTAGTTGCGCCGGAGCTGCATCAGCGAGACGCGAGCTTCGGAGAGAATCGTGCGGACGTAGCGAGGCGTCGTCTCGGCCTTCGCTGCGATCTCCTCGACCCTCAGAAACGGATCCCTCTGAGCGAGAGAGAGGATGTGTTCTTTCTTGGTCGACGTCGATCGCATCACCGCGAAGAGTCCCTCCAACCATATCCCGGACGCGAACGCCCGCGCCTGCCTCCATGAGGCCAAACTAACACATGTCACCTATCAGCACATGCGATGTCTTTTTTCTGCAAGAAACCCCATCATCCTCCCCGTTTCCCTGAATCTGCCACCCTAGGTCATCCCCAAGGGAGGAAACGCCTCCACGGATGGCGGTAGATCAACTGGTACCACTGGTAGGCGGTGAACACCTTGCGCACGTATCCACGGGTCTCGGGAAACGGGATGTCGTCCACCGTCTCAAATTCGCCCGACCACGCGTTCTCCCGCAGCCACCGCGTCACGTTGGCTTGGCCCCCGTTGTAAGCGGCCAAGGCGAGGATCAAGTCGCCTCCAAACTGATCTCGCAGCGAGGCGAGGTACCACACGCCGATCGCGATGTTCACCTCCGGATCAAACAGGTGTTCGACCCGGAAACCCTGAAGGCCCATCCGTTCCGCCGCCCAGACGGCCGTCTCCGGCATGAGCTGCATCAGGCCGCGAGCCCCCTTGGACGAGATGGCGTACCGGTCAAAGGAGCTCTCTACCCGCATCACGGCGGCGACCAAGAGAGGATCGACCTGGTGGAGCCCGGCGTGCCGCTCGACGCTCTCCCAGTAGCGCAAGGGATAGTACCAGGTCAAAATCGGGAAAACTCCTCCTACGACCACGACGACAAAGAGGACCACGGCGACGAGCCCGCGCAGGAGCCATCGGCGCCTCCTTTGAGTCACCCGCGTCACCTCGATTCAGGGGAGAATATGTCCGCTGGTCCGGGTCTAGACCTCGGGGTGGTCCTGGACCTCACCAGCCAAGGCCTTGATCAGCGCCCGGGCCGCTGCGAGATTGGTGGCGACGGGCACGTTGTGGACGTCGCAGACCCGTAGGAGCGCGGTGATGTCGGGCTCATGGGGTTGGGCCGTGAGAGGATCGCGCAAGAAGATCACGCCGTGCACCTCGCCGCTAGCCACCCGGGCCCCGATCTGCTGGTCTCCCCCGTACGGACCTGACTGCATCGCTTCGACGGACAACCCGGTCGCTTGCGTGATCACCCGGGCCGTCGTCCCCGTCCCGATGAGGTCGAAGCGCTGGAGAAGACCCTTATGATCGTGGCAAAACCGCACCATGTCATCCTTCTTGCGGTCGTGGGCGATCAGCGCGAGGCGCATCGCGCATCCACTCCTTCCACAGCCGGTGTACCTGGCGATAGGTCTGGTCAAGATCGCCTGAATTGTCGATGACCGCGTCGGCCCGGCGCGCTTTCTCCTCGGTGGGAAGCTGTGCGGCAATCCTCCGCTCCGCTTCTTCGGCTGTATAGCCGTTCCGGGCCATCAACCGAGCCTTTTGCACCTCTCGGGGAACGTAGACCACCACGGTCCGGTCGACCCAATCGAGCCCGACGCCCGTCTCAAACAAGAGGGGAATGTCGCATACGACGACCGGCTCCCCCCGGCGCCGGTACTCCTCGATCATGGCCCGCATGCGGCTACGGATCCGTGGATGGACGATCGCTTCCAGGTCCTTTCGCGCTTGTTCGTCCCGGAAAACGATGGCGCCGAGCGCCGCCCGGTCCAAGCGCCCGCCGGCGTCGATGACGCCCAGGCCAAAGCGCTGGCGGATCTCCTCGAGCGCCGGCTCCCCCGGTTCGACCACCTCTCGCGCGAGCTGGTCAGCGTCGATCACGGGCACGCCGAGCTCTCGCAAGTACCGAGCCACGGTGCTCTTGCCCGTCGCTACGCCTCCGGTAAGTCCGATGACGAGCATCGAACAATCCCCTCCTCACGCCTGGCAGCGTGGGCAGTAGAAACTGCTGCGCCCCGCAAGGACCACCCGCTCCACGGCGGCGCCGCACAAGCAGCAGGGCTTCCCCTCCCTGCCGTACACGCGCAATCTCTCTTGGAACCCGCCTTTGCGGCCGTCTCCGTCGACGTAGTCGCGCAGGCTCGTCCCCTTATATTCGATGCCTTCGGCCAGCACTTCCCTGACGGCCTTCAAAAGCCGCGCTGCTTCCGCCTGCGAGAGCGTGCCCGCGGGGCGCCAGGGAGCGATCCCGGCCCGAAAGAGGCCTTCATCGGCGTAGATGTTTCCTATCCCTGCGATGTGCTTTTGGTCGAGCAGGAACGACTTGATGGAACGCCGGCGGCCGCTCAGAAGCTCAGAGAACTCCCGCTCACCAAGCCGCGGGTCAAAGGGCTCATAACCCAGCGCGAGGCGGCGCTCCAGAGAACTTTGATTCGCAAACCACATCACCCTGCCGAACTTGCGCTGATCGTCAAAGCGCACGGCCTTTCCCGAAACGAAGTGAAAGACGGCCCGGGTGTACTCGGTTTTCTCGAAATGCGTTGCTTCACAGAAGATGAGCCTGCCGGTCATGCGAAGGTGAATGACGAGCGACGCGCCACTGTCTAAGGAAAACCCAAGGTACTTCCCAAGACGAAACGTCCCTTCGACACACCGGCCCCGGAGCCGCTCGTTGAGCTCGTGCGGCGCAAGCCCCTCGAGGCATCCGGGAAAGTCCACATCGACCGAACGAAACACCTGGCCTACGATGCGAGGGGCGAGGGAACGTCGGACCGTTTCGACTTCCGGTAGTTCAGGCATCGAGCAAGACCTCTCTTCCCTCAAGCCAGTTGGGCCCCGCCGCAAGCTCGACGACCAGCGGCACCGTGAGCTTCACCACCCCCTCCATCTCGTCTTTAACGATCCTTGCGAGCGCGCTCAGCTCTTCGTGTGGAACCTCAAAGAGCAGCTCGTCATGGACCTGCAGCAAGAGGGCGGCTTTAAACCTTTCCCGCCGCATCCGGCGGTGCACCGCCAGCATCGCGGCCTTGATGATATCGGCGGCGCTTCCCTGGATTGGCGCATTCACCGCCATCCGCTCCGCAAGCGTTCGCTCTTGCCAACGTCGGCTCATGAGCCCCGGAAGGTAGCGACGACGCCCGAAGAGCGTGACGACGTAACCCTTCTCCCGCGCCTTGGCGATCGTCTCCTCTATGAAGCGCCGTACCGAGGGATGACGCTGAAAGTAATTTTCGATAAAGGATTCGGCCTCTGAATGCGACAGGCCGGTGCCCCTCGCCAAACCGAAGCCGGAGATACCGTAGATGACGCCGAAGTTGACGGCCTTTGCGGCGCTCCGTAGCCTTGGCGTCACCTCCTCGGCGTCGACGCCGAAGACGGCCGCCGCCGTCTTAGCGTGAATGTCCTCTCCCCGGCGAAAGGCCTCGATCAAGCCCGGATCGCCGCTCAGATGCGCGAGTACCCGGAGCTCGATCTGGCTGTAGTCGGCCTTGAGCAGCACCCAACCCGGTCGAGCCACGAAGGCCTTCCGAACCTCCTGACCCGCGGCGCTTCGCACCGGGATGTTCTGCAGGTTGGGATTGGCGCTAGACAGGCGGCCGGTCGCCGCCGCCGCCTGGTGAAACGTGGTGTGGATCCTCCCGGTCCGGGCGTCGATGAGCTTGGGCAAGGCATCGACGTACCCGCTCTTCAGTTTGTGCACCCTCCGGTAATCGAGGATGACCTGCACGATCTCGTGCTGATCCACGAGCGATTCGAGGACCTCGGCACTGGTCGACAGGGCTCCTTTTCCTTTGACGGACGCGGCCAGCCCGAGCTTCTCAAAGAGAATCCTGGCCAGCTGGCGCGGCGAGTTGAGGTTGAACGTCTCGCCCGCGAGCTCATAGGCGCGGGATTCCAAGGCAATTAACTCATCCTCCATCTTTTTCGCCAGCCGCCGCAGCTCCCCTACGTCGACGCTCACGCCACGCTGTTCCATTTCAAACAAAATGGAGCTCAACGGGAGTTCGACCTCTCGGTAAAGCCTGTCGAGCCCGTCTTGCTTCAAAAGGCCGGCAAGGCGCGACGAGAGAGCGAGGACCGCACGCGCTCGCCGAATCGCCCACTCTGCAACCTTTTCAGGCGGAAGCTCGGACATCCGCTGCACGGGGCGTCTTCCACGTCCATTCTCCGCCCCATGAAAAAGTGGTTCAAGGGGAACCCCGGCAAATCGCAGCGCCACGTCCTCAAGCGCCATTCCGCCCCGGTCGGGATCGAGAAGGTAGACTGCGAGCATCGTGTCGTCCGCGACGCCTTCCAAAGTGAGTCCAGACGCGTCCAAGGCGGTGCGCTGCGCCTTCGCGTCGTGGCATGCCTTGGCCTGCCGAGAGCAGAGGAGTTGTCGTACAGGTCCTTCGAGCGCGGCGGGATCCACGTTTTTGGACCCCGAGTGGCCGACGGGAACGTAGAGCGCCCGTTCCCCGCCGGCTAGGCCGATGCCGACGAGGTCCGCCGCCCGGGCCGGCCCGTCCCAGACGGCACAGACGGCGAGGCAGTGAGCTTGCGATAGCTCGCGGACGGCCCTGCTCAACTCCTCCAAAGTCGTCGCGATCTCAACCGGGCCGTCCCACGGGCTCTCCGTGGGACCGCCTCCGCTAGGCCTCCTGAGCTTGCCAAGAGACTCCAAAAGGGTACGGAACTCGAGGCGAATGAAGAGATCCGCGAGCCTTTGGCAGTCGGGTTCAACCCGCGGCAAACGCTCCCAGTCTACCGAGACGGGGGCATCCGTCCGGATCGTAGCAAGGCGTTTGCTTAAGAGCGCCTTCTCCCAGTGCCGGCGCAACGCCTCGCCCGCCCTTCCAGGCACCTCGTCCCTTCGCTCCACGAGCTCTTCGAGGCGCTCATACCGCTCAAGCAGGCGAAGCGCCGTCTTCTCCCCGATGCCCGGAACGCCCGGAATATTGTCCGAGGGATCTCCCGTCAGCCCTTTTAGGTCCGGAATCCTCCGGGGCGCTACCCCGACCCGCCGCACGACCTCTTCCGGATCGAAGCGGACGACCTCGGTGATCCCCTTGCGCGTCAAGAGCACCTGGACGTGCTCCCCCACCAGCTGCAGGGCGTCCTTGTCGCCGGTGACGATGAGCACCTCCATCCCGCGCTGGGTGGCGAGCGTGGCCAACGTCCCGATGACGTCGTCCGCCTCATAGCCTACAAGGTCCAATGCCAGGATTCCGTACGCCTCAAGCAGCTCTTTAGCCAGAGGAAGCTGTTCGCGCAACGGGTCTGGCATGCGCGGCCGGTGAGCCTTGTATGGTTCGTACGAGGCGTGGCGAAAAGTGGGCGCTCCCGTGTCGAAGGCGGCCACGGCCCGATGCGGCGCCTCTTCCTCGATCAGCCGGCCCAGCATCAGCGCGAGCCCGTAGACCGCGTTGGTGGGTATTCCTTGCCTGGTGGTGAGCGCAGGCAGGGCGTAGAAGGCGCGGCTCAAAAGGCTGTTGGCGTCGATGAGCAGCAGTCTCTCGGCTCGAATTCCCATCGCCTCTCCTACTCGCATCCAGGTGAACCTTGGATTCCTTCCGAAAGCGTCTAAAGGCGGCGAAACGCTTCCTCTTGCGCCAGTCCCCGCCTCGCATCCCTAATCTTCACGAAAGGTAGCCGTTGCGCACGCCTCGAACAGGGCGATAGTGCAACAGAGTGCGAGGGTGCGGCTTTGGCGCGCAATAGGCGTGCACCGGGCATCCTCGGGCCTTGAGAGAGGAGAGATGGCGTTGCATACTGGTCGATATCGCTGGATCGCTCTGTTCGTCCTCACCGCCATATTCAGCTCGTTCACACCGTCATGGGCCGCCCCGGCGTTGACCGATATCGGTAGCAGCTGGGCCAGGGAGCATATCGAGACCCTGGTGAAGATGGGGGTGGTGCGCGGCTATCCTGACCACACCTTCCGTCCCGACCAACCGGTGACACGGGCCGAGTTTGCGAAGATGGCGACCGCGGCGTACACCATCGTCCCGGAGAGCGACGCCGAGTTCTCCGACGTGTCCGGCCACTGGGCGGAACAGCCCATCCGCGACCTTGCGGGCGCCGGCATCGCGACGGGATACCCCGACGGGACGTTTCGTCCCGACAACAAGATTACCCGGGCCGAAGTCGTCTCTATGCTCGTGCGCGCCTTGAAACTTCACGACGTGAAAGGCTACGCGGAGATCCCTTCCTTCACCGACCTGCCCCAGGACCATTGGGCATTTGACAGCGCCGAGACGGCGCTCAGGCTCAAGATCCTCCCGCCCTACTTCCGGGGCAAGTTCGAGCCCGATACGCCCGTCACCCGGGCAGAGGTCGCGGCGATGATCGCCGAGAGCCTGCGGCTGGTCACGGCGCGTGGGGCCATCGACCATCTGGAGCCCGACGTCAGCGTCCTAGGCGTCCGCCGCGACGACGGGGCCACCAACGACTTCACGCTGCATCCCCAGACCGTCATCCACCGCAACACGGCCGTCGCGCCTTTCGCCAACCTGCAGGTCGGCGACGCCGTGTACGTCGTCGCCGACCGGTACGGCTCGCCCCAATTCGTCAAAGCCAACGGGGTCATCACCCCGAGCGACGTGGTCTCCAAGGTGAGCGACGTAACGCGAGGGCTTTTGACTCCTAGCGACTTGCGGGCGATCATCGCCGGCGATTGGGGATCGGTGGCCGAAAGCCTCAAGAGTGCGATCTACGACGAACTAGTGAAAAGGGGCGTGAGCCCCGTCGAGGCGGCGGCCATCATGACGCAGGATTGGACGGCGCTGAGGGGATACGCCCGCGACCACCTGGCGCAGGTGATCGCGGATTACCTCGGCATCTCCAGTGAGCTCGCCAACGCCGTCCTGGAGAGGGATTGGACCAAAGCGCGCGAGCTCGCCCAGATCGAGGCGGTCGAACAGCTCCTCGGCGGGCTCTTGCTAGGAGAAAGTGCGTGACGTAACGGGGCAGAAAAACAGTCAGTCACCGGGCCGGTGGGATGTTCCAGCGGCCCGGTACGCGCGATCGGAACAGCGGCTTGGGACGACTCGATCGCTTCGCCGCCTAGACTCCTTAGACGTCGCTGCTCGCGACCGCTCCTGCCCGCGTGTCGAGGCGCAGCTCCAGCCGGTACGAATCCTCGTCCCAAGAGTAGTCGAGCTCCGAGAGTACGACCCTCAGGGCGGAGAGCGGCGAGTAGACCCGGCCGTTGCGGACGACTCCCTCCACGGGGACGCCCCGCAAGTACGCCGTACGGCTGCCTTGATTCCAACCCAGTGTGTAGCCCATGTGGTCGGCGATGTAACGCAAGGGTACGTACACTTGCCCATCTCGCACGAACGCGTGCTCCTCCCACTGGTTTCCGGGGATCCTCACCCGGGGAGTGACGATGTGTGCTCTATCGTCCCCCACGTTCCAGAGGATCTTGACCCCCAGAAGCGATTCGACCCGGTCGTGCGGCAAGTAGGCCTTCCCGCCGATCAGCGTCGCGCCGAAAGCCGGGCGGCCGTCGACGGTGACGGCCTGGAGTTTGGAATCCCATGCGATATCGATGCCGAAACGCCTTCCCATCTCCTGTACGGGCAAGAGCAGCCATTGGTCGTAGACATAGGTGCGGACGCCCGAAAGGTCGACCCAATCGCCCACCAGCCGCACCGAGCGCAACTCGGCGGCATCCTTCGTCACGCTGGCCATGAGCCCAAAGGCGTAGGCGGCGTCTTCGATGGGAGCATACGCTTTGCCGCCCACGTAAAACGAGTTAGGCACCGTCCTGCCCCCGACGCTGGCCAATCCCCTCTCGTTCTTTGAGGGTGACACCGCCTCGCCGAAGTGCCGTGCGAGCCCGTGCAGCGAGACGACCATCCGGCCGCCGTACTCGGCGGCGCTCACCTCCAGGAGGCGCCCGTCGAAGTAGAGCGGAAAGCGATACGGAACGGCTCTCGGGGCACCGGCGGCTTCCTCGAGGATGGCCTCGAGAAGCTCCTGATCGACCCCCTCGCTCATCCCGATGCTGGCCAAGGAAGCCAGCGCCCGCTCAAGGCGGTTGGTCCCCTGTCGGTAGACATCCTTATACACCTTGATCTGAGGCCGACGCGTCAGGGGATCGATCCACGTCTCGATGGTCTCGTACATAAATGTGACCGGCGTCCCTACGCCGACGCGATCGGCCAGGTCCTCCACGTCGTGATTGTACATGCGGATGCAGCCGGCCGATGCGGCCGTCCCGATCGTCCAGGGCTGATTGGTGCCGTGGATGCCGTACCCTTTGAACCCTAGCCCAAGCCACCTCGTCCCCACGGGGTTGTCGGGACCTGGCGGAATTGGTTGCAGCCCCTTCCGATACCAATCGGGTGGGTAGTACGTCGGGTGGTGTACCTCGTTGATGATCCTCGTGGTGCCAAGCTGCGACGGGTTCACGGTGCTGCCGATCCCGATGGGATACGTCTTGGTGACGACGCCGTCTTCGTAAAGGTAGAGTGTAAACGCAGGCAGGTTGATCACAATCTCCACCTGTGAGGCAGCGGCCGCGACGTGTGGGACGACGAGCAGCGCGAGAACCGCGACAATGGGCGCTAATCTCTGAAAACGCATCATGAGCGTCTTCCCCCCGGACCGTGCACTCCCGCTTGGATGGCAACGTCAAACCCGCCGCCCGGGCGGGCTCGACCATGAAGCAGAGGTTTGTCACGCGCAAGGGATTCTCCTCTACTTCAGTTCCGCCTTGATCAGGCATTGAAGAGTACATGCGAATATGGTATCATACTTTATGCGCTCGCATGATGAGCTCCGTCACGCCGGAGTGGCGGAACTGGCAGACGCGCTCGACTCAAAATCGAGTGGGGTGACCCCCCGTGTGGGTTCGAGTCCCACCTCCGGCACCAGTCGTCACGAACGCGTGGATTTTTCGACCGATGCTTCAAAGCGTAAGCTGGCGGTTTCCGCCAGCTTCTTTTTTCCAGCACGCGGCGGCCGTCACGAACGGTTTCGGCGTAGGTTAATGCCCGGCGAAAGGTTAATGAAGCCACCAACGCGTTAGACCTGTTGCCCCTCGTCTTCAGAAGAGAAGGCAGAACGCTCCAAGCCCCGATCGACTTCATCCCCGTCGGGCAGCGCCGAGCCCCAGCGGGCTTTCCTTGCCCACCGGTAGCGGTCGCCCTCTTTGCGGCTCACGACGGCGCTCTCAAACCCGTCGAGCGTGCAGAGCGTAAGCTCGACATGTCCTTTGTGCACCCGGGGATGGCGGATCACCCTGCCGGATGCGGGCCGTGCCGGGATCCTCGAGACCGCGACGTAGGAATATTTCTCGTCCTCGTACGCGAGCACTCCTTGCTTCACTTCCCGGTGCCAACGGGTGCGCGGCAGGCGCTGGGCGAAGTGGCACCAGTCGCCGTCCCCAAGCGGACACTTTCTTGGGTGCGGGCACGGCGCGACGACGTGTGCACCTTGGGCGATCAGCCGCTCTCGTGCTTGGACGATGCGGGCGGATCCCGCCGGCGTCCCCGGCTCGATCAACACCAGGATCCCCCTCGTCTTTTCCCACAAGCGCTCGACCAGTGGCCCCGCGGCCGCCGGCTGAAGCTCGCCCAAGAGGTACGAGGCGACCACGAGATCGGCTGAAGGCGCATCCCACCTGCCGGTGGCGTCCTGTTGGATCCAGACCGCGTTGCGCAAGGCCGCCGACGCGGCTGCAGCGAGACGGCGGCCCAGCCGGATCATCGCACCCTCCCGCTCGACGATCGTGACGCTCTCAATCCCGGGCCATACCTCGGCCGCCGCCCACATGACCGTCCCGGGCCCCGCGCCGACGTCCAACAGGCTCCGGGGCGAGTATCCGGGCAGCCGCTCGGCCACCTCCACAAAGACTGCACGAGCGGCCGCGTAGGTCGCGGGCATGCGAAAAGCCGCATAGGCCGCGACGTCCTCGTCCGACGTGGCGTACCGCCCTGCCAGCACTTCGCGCTCCCCGCGATAGCGCGCCGACAGGGCGGCAGCCGCTTTCGCCAAGGCTTTGCGCTCCCATCCCATCTCCTTCTCCAGTGCGGCAAGGAGCTTCTGCGGAAAGATCATGGGCGTCTCTCCCCGGCCTGCTTGGGGTTAAGCGCCGGCCCCCAAGTCGCCGTAGAGCTCGGGACGCCGGCGACACGGGAGGATGGCCCGCACCCGGTCCACCTTTTCAAGATCGATCTTCTCGGTCACGACGGCTTCCCGCTCGGCCATCTCCGCGGCGACGATTTCACCCCAAGGGTCGACGATCATGGATCTCCCGAAATACTCCAGCTCCCCGCTCTTACCGATGCGGTTCGCGGCCACCAACCAGACCTGGTTTTCGATGGCTCGAGCCTTCAGAAGGGTCTCCCAGTGCTCCGAGCGGGGATGGGGAAACTGCGCCGCTACCAGGAGGATTTGAGCACCTTCGAGGACGAGCCTTCGCGCCATCTCCGGAAAGCGGATGTCAAAGCAGATGAGCCCGCCGGTCACGACGTCGTTGACCCGCACCGGCCTCACCTCGTCCCCTGGAACGAAGAACTCGTCTTCCCTCGTGGGCGAAAAGAGGTGCACCTTGCGGTACGAACCAACGAGCTCACCTTCGGGAGAGTACCAGACGAGGGTGTTGTACACCCCGCTTGGGCCGGGTTCCGGGATCGAACCGATGAGCCAGATTCGGCCCTCCTTGGCTACCCGCGACATGAACTGGCACGTAGCCGGAAACGTCGCACGGGCCAATTCCAACAGCTCGGGATAGGCGAAGCCGGTGTTGAACATCTCCGGCAACAGGACAGCCTTGGAACCTCTCCGGACCGCTTCTTGGATATGGCGATACGCACGTTCGAGATTTCCGTCCACGTCTCTTGTGCGTACGTCCATCTGCACGGCGGAGACGAGCATGGTTCAGAGCACCTCTTGCAACGGACTGTACGGCAACCCGTGGGCTTTGGCCACCGCCTCGTGAACGACCCGGCCGAAGCAGACGTTGAAGCCCTTGGCCAAAGCGGGACTTTTGCGCGCGGCCTCGGCAGGACCTAAGTTCGCTACCTCGATGATGTACGGGAGCGTCGCGTTGGTCAGCGCCAGCGTCGAGGTACGGGGGACCGCCCCGGGCATGTTGGGGACGGCGTAGTGCAGCACTCCATGTTTTACGTACACGGGGTCGGAGTGGGACGTCGCCCGGTCGACGGTTTCGATGCAACCGCCTTGATCGACCGCCACGTCGATGACCACCGAGCCGGGCTTCATCGCCTTTACCATATCCTCCGTCACAAGGGTGGGAGCCTTTGCGCCGGGGACGAGGACGGCGCCGATCAAGAGGTCCGCATAGCGCACGGCCCGCTCGATGTTGTAGCGGTTGGACATCACCGTGATCAGGTTGCCGTGGAGGATCTCGTCGAGGTATCTCAACCGGTCGGCGTTGATGTCGATGATGGTGACGTGCGCTCCCATCCCCAACGCGATCTTGGCCGCGCTGGTGCCCACCGTCCCGGCGCCGATGATCACCACTTCCGCCGGCGGCACGCCGGGAACGCCACCTAAAAGGACACCCCGCCCTCCTTTCACCCGTTCGAGGTACTCGGCACCCACCTGCACCGCCATGCGCCCGGCCACCTCGCTCATGGGCACAAGGCACGGCAGAGAACCGTCCGCGCGCTGGATGGTCTCGTACGCAATGCCGATGACGCGCCGCTCAAGCAGAGCGTGCGTCAGCTCCGGCAGCGGGGCGAGGTGAAGGTACGTCATCAAGATCTGGCCCTGGCGGAAGAGGTGGTACTCGCTGGGGAGCGGCTCTTTCACCTTGACGATAAGCTCGGCCCTGAGAAACACGTCCTCGTGGCCTTCGACGATCTCGGCTCCGCAGGCCGCGTACTCGTCGTCCGTAATCCCGCTTCCCTCGCCTGCTCCCCGCTCGACGAGCACTCGGTGACCGTGCCGCTTCACCAGCTCCTCGACGCCCGCGGGCGTCATGCCCACCCGGTCTTCGTGATCTTTGATCTCCTTGGGAACGCCGATGATCAAGGGCACCCACCTCCCACGAGCTTAATTATCCCCGTGCCCTCGCTGTTGCTCCTCGCCCACCACTTGAATCTGAAGGAGGTTGGTGGATCCGGGGGTACCTGTGAGGACCGCTGCCGCGATCGCGACCCGGTCGCCGTCGCTTACCAGGCCTTTCGCCTTGGCCTCCCGGATGGAGAAACCGATCATCTCGTCGATCCCACGCGCCCTCGGCACCAAGATCGGCCGGACACCCCAGACGACCGACAGCTGCCTCACCACTTCGATGTTGGGCGTCGCGGCGATGATGGGAGATCTCGGGCGATACTTGGAGACCATCCGCGCCGTGGCTCCTGATTGGGTCGAGCAGAGGATCGCCTTGACCCCCAGGTCGGCTGCGGTCTCGCACGTCGCCCTCGCGATGGCGTCGGCCACCGACCGCCGGCTCATGTGCCGCTGCCGGTCAAGCCATACGCCGTAGTCCAGGGCCTCTTCGCTCCTTCGTGCGATGCGGTCCATCATCTGCACCGTCTCGACGGGATAATGCCCTACGGCCGTCTCCGCGGAAAGCATCACCGCATCGGTCCCGTCAAAGATCGCGTTGGCCACGTCGGTCACTTCGGCGCGGGTGGGACGCGGGTTCCTCGCCATCGAATCCAGCATCTGCGTCGCCGTAATCACCGGCTTTCCGACGCGATTGCACTTGGCGATGAGCTCTTTTTGGACGAGGGGAACCTCCTCCGANGGAAGCTCGACGCCCATGTCACCCCGGGCGACCATGATCCCATCGGCCACCTCGAGGATGGCGTCCAGGTTCCGCACGCCTTCCCTGCTTTCAATCTTGGCGATCACAAGCTGCGTCCCGCCCGCCTCACGGATCACGTCGCGGACCGCCTCCACGTGCTCAGGCCGGCGGACAAACGATGCGGCGACGAAATCGACGCCCGCTTCGACGCCGAAACGGATGTGCTCGATATCCGCCTCGTCGATTGCAGGCAGGTCCACATCGACGTCGGGCAAGGAGACGCCTTTGCGCGAGCGCAGCTCCCCGCCCACGACGACCACGCACAAAGCGCGGTTCTTCTCTCGCTCGACGGCCTCCACCTTGAGCTCCACCAAGCCGTCGTCGAGATAGATGGTCTGGCCAGGACCGATTTGCAACAGGGGCTGATAAAGGATCGGAAGGACGCGACGACCTTCGATCACATCGGGGGCTTGGGGGTCAGGGGTGACGTAGACGCGCTGGCCCTTCTCAATCGTTACCTTTCCCCCCGTGAGCTCCCCCAAACGGATCTTGGGGCCTTGGATGTCGACGAGGATACCGATAGGCTTACCCAGCTTCTGCTCGAGCGACCGCAGCGCCTCGATCCGCTCGCGGTGCTCTTCGACGGACCCATGCGAGAAGTTGAGCCTCGCGACGTCCATCCCAGCACGGACCAGAGCTTCCAACATCTCGGGGCGCTCCGTCGCAGGCCCGATGGTGCAGACGATCTTTGTCCTTCTCACTTTGGCTGGCTCCTTTGGCGCACGAACCGGCGGCGTTTTGTGTGACGACGTTTCACAGCGACGAGAGTACTTGCGCGAGCGTGTAGAACTCCTTGTCGATTTCCTTGCGCCCATGGATCGCCTGTTCTAGGTCAAACGCTTCGATCCGATCGTGAACGATGCCGACCATCTTCCCCCCTATCCCCTCCAGCGCCAAAAGCGCTGCTTTGTGCCCCAGGCGACTCGCGAGAATGCGATCGTAGGCGGTCGGATTTCCTCCGCGCTGCAGGTGACCGAGGATGATCACCCGCACCTCAAAGCCGCCCCGATCGCGAATGTAGCGGCCCACCTTCATGCCGACGCTCTCCCCGCCGCTCGTGGGAGGGCCGTCGATCCCTTCGGCAACGACGATGATGCTGTGGTTTTTCCCAAGGCGCTGAGCCCGGACGATCCGCTGATAGACCTCTTCCAAGTCGTGGGGGATCTCCGGGATCAAGATGGACTCCGCGCCCCCGGCAAGTCCCGCCCAGAGAGCGATGTACCCGGACTCCCGGCCCATCACCTCGACGACGTAAGTTCGCTCATGGCTGGTCGCCGTGTCGCGGATCTTGTTGATCCCGTCGATCACCGTGTTGATGGCGGTGTCGAAACCGATGGAGGCGTCGGTGCAGGCGATGTCGTTGTCGATGGTCGCCGGCACACCCACGGTCGGTATACCCAGCTCCGTCAGGGCTATGGCCCCGCGAAACGAGCCGTCGCCGCCGATGACCACCATCGCCGAAACCCCCGCCTCCCGCAGGTTGCGGACGGCCTTTTCGCGCCCCTCGGGCGTCTTGAACGCCTCGGAGCGGGCGCTCTTTAGGATCGTGCCGCCTCGATGGATGATGTCGGCGACCGAGCGCGATGTCATCTCGACGAACTCCCCGTGGATCAGGCCGTGAAAGCCGCGCTCGACGCCGATCACCCCGACGTCTTGCGCTAGGGCCGTGCGAACCACGGCGCGAATCGCCGCGTTCATCCCCGGTGCGTCACCGCCGCTTGTCAACACGCCGATGCGGCGCATGTTCTCAGGCACAACTCGTCCATCCTTTCCCCATGCTGCAAGTAGCAAGGCGGCCCACAACCGCCGGCTTCTTCACGCCTCGCTCGCGTGAGCCACCGCCCCGATCTTGCGATAACGCGCCAACCTGTCCTCGACCAGCTCGTCGGGTGAGAGGCGGTCGAGCTCGCCCAGGTGCCTGAGAAGCGCCTCCTTAATCGCCGCCGCGACGGCGGACGGGTCCCTGTGAGCGCCGCCCAGGGGCTCGGCGATCACCTCGTCGATGATGCCCAGTTCCAGCAGATCTTTAGCTGTAAGCCGCAGCGACTGGGCGGCCTCCGCCGCCCTTTTGACGTCCGTCCAGAGAATCTGGGCGCACATCTCGGGAGAGATTACCGAATACCAGGCGTTTTCCAGCATCAAGAGGCGGTTTCCGACGCCGATGGCAAGGGCCCCGCCGCTGCCTCCCTCGCCGGTGATGACCGAGATGATCGGTACCTTGAGAAAGGACATGCGCCGGATCGACTCGGCGATAACCACCCCTTGCCCGCGTTCCTCCGCCTCGATGCCGGGGTAGGCGCCGACGACGTCAATCAGCGTGATGATCGGTCGTCCAAACTTCTCGGCTTGCTCCATCAGGCGGATCGCCTTGCGGTATCCTTCCGGATGCGGCAGCCCAAAATTGCGACGTATGTTTTCCTTGGTATCGCGGCCTTTTTGCGGGCCGACCACGGTCACCGGCCTGCCATCCAAAAGGGCGATGCCGCCGACGATCGCCGGATCGTCGCGAAAGGTCCGATCCCCGTGGAGCTCCACAAACTCGTCAAAGAGCATGCCGATGTAATCCAGAGTCGTCGGGCGCTTGGAGTGGCGTACCATCTGCACCCGCTGCCACGGCGTGATCGACGCGTAGATCTCCCGCCGGAGCTTCTCGGCCTTGCGCTCGAGGGTTGCGATCTCTTCTGTAAAGTCAATCCCCTCGTCGTGAGTGAAGCGGCGCAGCTCTTCGATGCGCTTTTCCAGCTCGACGAGGGGAATCTCCCATTCGAATACGCCGTTAGCCAAGGCGCTCACACTCCTAGCTTCCTGCTTCGATCCGCCCGTGTTTCGTCAACACCTCAGCGCGGCCGCGGATCTTGATGGCAGAGGTGTGCTCGGTGAACTGAGCCAACATCACCTCGCCGCGATCGAGCTTTTCGCTGTGGTGAAACTTGGTATCCTTTCCCCGGGTGAGCCCGATGATGGTCACGCCGTCTTGCAGCGCTTTGATGACGACGTAATCGCCGGCCACCACCGGAACGTGCTCCTCCGCCATCCCATACGTACCTCCGCCGGCGGCTCCTTGAAGAGCTTGCCAAAGAATGGCCGCCCATCTTCTGATTGATTATAGACCAGCCCGAAAGTGAGCGTCAACTTGCCCACTCACCCACGGCGCGCTCGTCCTCGTCCACGAGAGCGCTCTCCTGCCCGAGCTGGTGGGCGAGCCGGGCGCTGGCCGCCGCCGCGATGCCGGAGATCAGATCATCGAGAAAGGTGTTGACCCGGCCGCCCGCATGCTGGTTAAGCCGTCCGATAATACCCAGCTTCCGCTTGTCGAGGTAGCCAAAGCTCGTAAGACCGACGCTGCCGTAGATATTGGTGATGGCGAGCGCCAGGGTCTCGTCCACGCCGTAGAGCGGCTCGTCCCGTGCGATGATCTCCTGCAGGGGGCTCGGAAGTTTCCCGGCCTCGGCCAACTGGTCCAAGGCGAGGCCCGTCAGGATCGCATGCTGCGCCTCGCGCTTTCGGAGCACCGCTTCCACGCTTTCACGGCACATCTCGTGTGTGAGGGTCGGCAGGTACTCCTTTTGCAAAGCGTATACGATCTCTGCGACGTCGTCGACGGTGACGCCGCGCTCATTCAACGCCCGAACAATTTCGTCTCGCATGTATCGATGACGCCCCTTTGGGTCGCATTGGAATACTGCGCATCATAAGAAGGAGACTCCCTCTACTCTATTCAGCGCCTCCCGCAAGGTATCGGTCCCGTCGACCCAAAGTCTGGGCGGGACCGCAAGCCGGGCGGTGACTCGCTCCCCGATAAGCCGCAAGATCACCGGCCTGTCGCCCGGGTGAGCCCGCAGCGCCTCCTGCACGAGAGGCAGCGCCTCCTCCCGATGCACCGCAATCACCACCGTCTCGCCGGACAACGGGCGAGCTCGCGAGGCGACGAGCCGCAGGCCGTCGCCATCCGCCTCCACTCGCCCGTAGACGATCAAAGCTTTGCCGACGGCGAGCGGTGCGAGCTGCTGATAGAGGTCGGGGAAAACGACCACCTCGACGGCGGAGCCCTGCACGTCCTCCAACTGGACGAAGGCCATCTTCCCCCCCTTACGAGCATCGACAATCCGCACGGCAACGACTATCCCCGCCGTCGTCTGCATGGCGCCGTCCGCATCGCCGCCCGGAGCGGTGTAGAGCTCGGCCACCTCTCGGTAGGGCTCGAGGGGATCGGTCGAAAGGTACGCTCCAAGGAGCTCCAATTCGTCCGCGAGGCGCTCCTCGAGCGCAAGCTCCTCGGCCTGCCGGGCCGACGGGGACGGAGCCTCCTCGACGGCGAAGAGCGCGACTTGCCCTTCACGTTCCAGCCCCCGCCAAGCTTGCCCATTTCCGAACAGCCGCTCGAGGCGTTCGAGGTGCCTTGAGCGCGGGCCCAAGGAATCAAAGGCCCCGGCACGGATCAAGCTCTCTACGGCTTTCCGGTTTAACTGGGGCCCTGCCACTCTCCGGCAGAACTCCTCCAGCGTGGCGTAAGGGCGTGCGCCTCGCCGGGCCACGATGGCTTCGGCCAATCCCCTGCCCACATGCTTGACGGCGGCAAGACCAAAGCGTATGCCCTGGGCGTCCACCTCAAACTCGACGCCGCTTTGGTTGATATCGGGCCCCTTCACCACGAGCCCGGCTCGCTGGCACTCCTTGACGTATCGCCCAAGGCGCTCCGAGGCCGACGCCACCGTGTTCATCTGCGCCGCCATAAATTCAGCCGGATAGTACACCTTAAGATACGCGGTCTTAAACGCCACGAGGGCGTAAGCGACGGAGTGACTCTTGGCGAAGCCGTACTCGGCGAACCGCGCGATGTCCGCGAAGATCGCCTCGGCTTCACCTACGCTCAAACCCCGCTCGACGGCCGAACGCACGAAGCGGGAGCGTTCCCGCTCCATGATCTCAGGCTTTTTCTTTCCCATCGCCCTCCGCAGAAGATCGGCTTCGCCCGCCGTATAGCCGGCGACGGCCATCGCAAGCTGCATCACCTGCTCCTGATAAAGCATGATGCCGTACGTCTCGGCCAGGATTGGGGCGGCGGCGGGATGCGGAAAGACGACGGGCCGCTCTCCCCGCCGTCTCGCGAGGTACTCTTCGAGGTGCGCCATGGGTCCGGGCCGGCCCAAGGCGAGGATCGCGACCAGGTCCGAAAATTCTCGGGGACGCACTTCTTTAAGGAGCTCCCGGAACATCCCCGTCTCAAGTTGAAACACACCACCCGCATCCCCTCGGGAGAGCGTCTCGTACACCCGGGGATCGTCGAGCGAGACTCGCTCGAGGTCGGGTCGCGCCCCATGGCTCCGCTCGACCAGGTCCAGGGCCTTGTCGATGACCGTCAACGTGCGCAGGCCTAAGAGATCCATCTTCAGATAGCCTAACGCCTCGAGGTCCTCTCCCGAGTACTGGGTGATCACGGTCCCGTCGGACGTCGTGCACAAAGGAACAACGTTGGCCAGCGGCTCGGGGGCGATGACGATCCCGGCCGCGTGCACCGAAAGGTGCCGGGGTTTTCCCTCCACTCTCAGCCCCGCCTCGATCAACTCCCTGGCCTGCTCGTCTTTCTCCATCAGCTCCCGCAGCGCGGGCTCTTTCTCCACCGCCTCGGCCAGCTCAAGCCCTGGAGGGATGAGCTTTGCGACCCGGTCGACGTCGCCGTACGACAGGCCTAGCACCCTGCCCACGTCCCGAATAGCTCCTCGGGCGGCCAGGGTGCCGAACGTGCCGATCTGCGCGACCCGGTCCTCTCCGTAACGCCTGCTCACGTACTCTAGCACCTCCGGGCGGCGCAAGAAGCAAAAATCGATGTCGATGTCGGGCATGCTGATGCGCTCGGGATTGAGGAACCGCTCAAACAGCAAGCCGTGAGCCAAGGGATCGACGTCCGTGATCTTGAGGGCGTAGGCGACCAGGCTCGACGCGGAAGAGCCCCGCCCCGGCCCGACGGCGATCCCCCGGGAGCGAGCGTAGCGGATCAAGTCCCAGACGATGAGAAAATAGTCGGAAAAACCCATCTGGCGAATGACGGTGAGCTCATGCTCAAGGCGCTCCAGGACCGTCCGGCCGAGGGGCTCGCCGTACCGCTCGATAGCTCCCCGGAACGCCTCCTCCCGCAGGCGCCGGTCCGCGTCGATCCCGGCCTCAAAGCGCGGCAGCTTGTACCCACGCTGGCCCAGCTGCACCTGGCAGCGCTCGGCGATGGCGACGGTATTGGCCAGGGCGCCGTCAATGTGGCCAAAGGCCCGCTCCATCTCTTCCGCCGACTTCAGATAAAGCTGGTCCGTTTGAAAGCGGAGGCGGCCGGGCTCGTCCAGGCGCTTTCCGGTTTGCACGCCGACAAGGAGCTCTTGCGTGGCCGCGTCGGCCGCCGAAAGGTAGTGGACGTCGTTGGTGGCGACCAGGGGGATTCCAAGTTTCTTGTGCAGCTGGATCAACCCGCGGTTGACGACCGCCTGTTCTTTGAGGCCGTGATCCATCAGCTCGAGGAAGAAACGCCCCCTGCCGAAGGTCTCAAGACACCAGGCAGCTGCCTCCCTCGCCCCCTGATCGTCGCCGGCCAGAATCCGGGACGGAATCTCCCCCGCAAGGCATCCCGAGAGAGCGATCAAGCCCTGGCTGTGGCGAGCCAAAAGCTCCCGGTCGACGCGCGGGCGATAGTAGAACCCTTGCAGAAAGCCGAGCGAGGAAAGTCGGGAAAGGTTTTGATAGCCCTGAAAATCTTCGGCGATCAACGTGAGATGGTAGGTCGCTTCGCGGCCGCCGCTTCGCTCCCCTCGGCTCAATCCCTCCGGCGCCACGTACACTTCGCAGCCGATCAGAGGCTTGATTTCCTCCTCGCGGGCCGCCGTCTCAAACTGCACCACTCCGTGGAGGACACCGTGATCCGTAAGCGCGATCGCCCGCATTCCCAGCCGCTTCGCCGCCCGCACCAGGCGAGCCGGCGAGGCGCACCCGTCCAGCAGGCTGAAATGAGAGTGCACGTGGAGGTGTACGTACTCGGCGGGCAAGCTCGCTTCACCTCACCCACAGGCGTTTGCCGGTGCTAATCCCTTATCCGCCACGTAAATCTAAGTTGAGAGGTGGGCCAGTTGCGTACCTTGCTCTACGATGTCGCGCTGACCTTTTTCACTGCGCTCGGGGTCGTCCTGGGAGGCTCGATCATCGGATCGCTCGCCACCTTCGTCTCGCTGGACTCCCCCGTCCACACCATGCTCGTCATCGCCAAACCCATCAAGCTCTGGGCGATGGTCGTCGCCCTCGGAGGCACGTTCCCCACCATTCAGGCTCTCGACGCCGGCGTCTGGGCCGGAGAGGTGCGCCTTCTCCTCCAGCACCTCGCGCTCATCGTCAGCAGCTTTCTCGGGGCTAGCGCGGGGTACTGGCTCATCCTCGCCGTTGCGGGAGGAGCGGGCGGAGAGTGAGAGCGCCTTTCGCCCGTAGAACCATGGTCCGAGTTTGGAGAACGCTCGGGCTATTGCTGCTCGGTGCGGTCATCGGCGCGAGTTTTGCCACCCTGCGGCTTGCCCGGGAGATGGACCGCATCGTGTTGGACAACGCCTCGCTGATGGACGAGGTCGAGCGGCTCGCCGGGGAACTCGCAAGCCGCGAGCGCGCCCTGACCGCAAGCCAGCGTGCTCCGGTACGGTCCGTAGTGGTCGAAGTCGAAACTCCCCTCCTGGAACACATTCGCCTCCATGTCGAAGAGGAGGCACACGATCTCCTCGCCCACCTGATCGGCGAGGAGATCGACTCGCTCAACCCCTCACTGATTGAAAAAGCCCTGCACCGGACGTTGCACGTCGACAAGCAGGACTTCGTCATCTCGCCCACGTTGATCGTCGTCGCCAGCACCCTCCGGGTCCGGCTCAAGGTGCAAGAGGGCCGCGTCGAGGTGGCACCTTAAACCCGCCCCTACAGCTCGACCCGCATGGGATGCGAGAGCTCGGCGAAGCGGGCGGTGCCGTCGACGTCGCCCTCCGTCTCGATCTTGGCCCCGAGCCGGGCGAGTTTCAAGTCGATTCGCTCATACCCTCGGCTTAAGACTTCCGCGCCCTCGATCTGCGTCTCGCCATGAGCCGCAAGAGCTGCGATGACGAGAGCCGCCCCGGCGCGAAGATCCGACACCTCCACGGGCGCCCCCGTCAGGCGCTCGACCCCACGCACGATGGCGGTATCCTGCTCCAATTTGATGTCGGCGCCCATCCGGCGCAGCTCATCGACGTAGCGAAACCGGTCAGAGAAGATCGTCTCCCGCACCACGCTCGTCCCTTGAGCCACCGACATCAGCGCGACGAAAGGCTGCTGCAAGTCGGTGGGAAAGCCCGGATAAACCGCCGTCTCCACGTCGACGCTCCCGGGCCGTTTCAACGAGCGGATGACGATCTCGCTGTCGCCCGCATCCACTTGAATGCCCGCCTCTTTGAGCTTGACGATGGGAGTCCGAAGGTGCTCCGGGACGACGTTGTAGAGCGTCACCTCTCCCCCACAGGCTCCGACAGCGATCATGAAGGTCCCCGCTTCGAGGCGGTCGGGAATGATGCTGTACTCCACCGGATGTAGCTTGCTCACGCCTTGAATCTTGATGACATCGGTGCCTGCTCCTCGGATCTTGGCGCCCATGGCGTTGAGGAAAATCGCCAAATCGACGATCTCCGGCTCTTTCGCCGCGTTTTCAAGGAGCGTCGTGCCTCGCGCCATGCTGGCCGCGATCATCAGGTTCACCGTCGCGCCGACGCTCGCCCGGTTGATGTACACCTTGGTACCTACAAGGCCGGTGGTCTCCGCCTTGATCAGCCCGTGCTCAATGGTAACGTTGGCACCCAGCTCCTGAAAGCCTTTGACGTGAAAATCGACTCCCCGGGAGCCGATCGCGCACCCACCCGGGAGCGGCACTTCGGCCCGGCCGAAGCGTGCGAGCAGGAGCCCGGCCGTGTAGATAGAACCCCGGATCCGCCGAGCCAGGTCGTACGACGGTGTGCAGTGAGAAAGACCGCTGCCGTCGACGTGAAAGCGGCCTTTCGAATCCACCCAGATGTTCACCCCAAGCTCCTCAAGGACGCGGCACATGACGAAGACATCGGTGTGCTTGGGGATGTTCTCCAAAATGCTCTCGCCCTCGGCGAGCGCCGCCGCGGCCAAAATAGCGAGGGCGCTGTTTTTCGATCCCCCAATCGCCACATGTCCATAGAGGGGAGCGCCCCCGACAATGCGAAAGATTGCCATTCGTCGACCTCCTACGCGCGACCCCCCGGATATGACCCCGCCCGTCTTCGTCTGCTTCAAGCGTTCTCTAGATAAAACCGGACGATCTCCTCCAGGAGCTCGTCCCTTTCGACCTTCCGAATCCAAAGGCGAGCCTCTTTGTGGCTCGTAATGTACGCCGGATCTCCCGAGACGAGATAACCGACGATCTGGTCCACGGCCCGGTAACCTTTCTCCTCTAGCGCGTCGTGGACTCTTTGCAAGATCTCCTTAGCGGTAGGCTTGGCTTGGAGCTCCGCGACCGGAAAGAGCCGCGTCTCCTCTGGGGAAGAACGCATCGAGTCATCTCCTCCCACGACCATGGGCCTTCAAGGACAAATTCCCGTTCGTGTGCGAGCCCTCCTGCCGTAGCCTGCTTCCTCTTCAGGCAGAGGGCGGGTACTCCATGAAAAAACCTCCGGCGGGGGCCGGAGGGTCCAGGACTTGGCGCAACGTCCACGTCAGTGCGGATCGCGCCCGGAGTGCACGGTGACGCTCCAGTTGACGCCGGTGTTGTTGTCCCAGTTGCCGGCGGCGTCGTGAAAACAGAACTCCAGGGTGCCACCGTCACCCGCCGTAAGCCTCGCCACCCATGCCCCGTCGGGCCCCCGCTCCATCGGCACGTCGCGGACGTTTTGCCACTCTCCAGGGCCTTCACCGCAGTGCAGATAGAGCTCGGTGGCACCCGCCTTTGCCAGGAGGCCGGAGTAAGCGATCACTACCTCCGACTCAGCAGTGACCGGCATCGGGTAGACTCGCACGCCGTCGTCGGGCCCTAGCTGGTAATCTTCGGCCGTGCCGATGCCGCCGCGGGACCTGCGCTCGACGAGCTCCTCGCCGACCTCCACGTCCGTGGCCTTATCGAGGCCAAGGCCCTTGCGGATTGACTCCCAAAAGCCCACCTTTGGTCTCCCTCCCCATCGGGATTGGTGCCCTTGCGATTGCTCCCATGCAGTAGCGTTGTCCCAAGAGGGAGGGAAACTTGCAGGCCAAAAAAGCGGAAGGCGCTCCTCCGTGGGGAGTCGCGCCCATCCGCCCCTTCCCATTTACGGCCTGAACGTGCTCCAGTCCTTTCGTTTGCTCCGCTCCAAAAACGCGGCGACCAGCTCCTCGTCGTTTTGGGCTTTGGTCGCCAGCTCCATAAACTGCTCCGGAGAGAGGCCCGCCTCCGCGAGGAAGCGCTGGTCGATCGGGCACGGATAGATGTAATCCCCGATCGTTCCCTCCGCCTTGGCCCGGGCCTTGTCGGCGGCGCGTGCAAGCCACGGCACACCCCCGAGAACTACGTCCCGGCCCCTGGGCTTCCATTCCTCCATGGGCAAACACTCCTTCCTTGCGAACCTCATGGACATCGCTTCGCTCGTTACTTCCCCACGCCCTAGCCGCATCCTCTTTCACGAAAGCCGAAGGCCGTTCCGCACTCGCTCGACTCGCGGATCAGCGATCCGCTCCCGCTGCCACATCGACGCGAACGGTGCGACCAACGCCTGCGGCTCCCCCC
>NICF_comb_assmDRAFT_10000668_pt1 | contig 28931 bp, 29 predicted proteins | sample NewIslPassag4_SG_FD_11279 | JGI IMG/M metagenome (IMG submission 11279) | reverse complement strand
GGATCCCCGCCTGGACCGCCGCGTCGACGGCCACCTGCGCCTGATCGGCGGGTACGGTGACGATGGCCATCCGCACGCCAAGCTCCTTTACCTTCTCCGCAAGCTTGGAGAACGGGTGGATCGTGAGCCCGTCGACTGTCTTGCCGATCTTTCCTGGATCGCTGTCAAAGAGTGCGGTGATCTCGATGTTGAAACTCCGATCGTGGGCGACCCTGCTCCTATTGTAACGCGTCAACGCTTGCCCGAGGCTTCCGACCCCGATCAATGCGACCTTAATCTTTTCGTTGAGATTGAGAATGCGGCGAAGCTCGTCTCTAAGATACGAAATCTCGTAGCCTACACCCTGTTTGCCAAACTCACCGAACCACGCCAGATCTTTGCGAACGAGCGCTGGACTCACACCTGCCCGTTCTCCAAGCTCCTGCGACGACATCAGCTTGCGTCCCTCGTCGCGGCTCACTTCCTCCAACACGCGCAGGTACAAGGGCAGGCGCCGCACCACGGCATCGGAGATCTTCTTCCAGCGCATCCATACACCTCCATACCCCAGTTTGTGAACACTTTCATTATCGCTCATTATACCATATACCATGTCGGGCTGGAGAACCCGGAGCGTGTCGACGGAGTCCCGACGCCGGGATCACTTGTGGTAGGGCTCACGCCGGAGGATGGTGAAGGCGCGGTAGAGCTGTTCGAGGAGGACGACCCGCGCCAGCTGGTGAGGGAGCGTCATCGCTGACAACGAAAGGAGCATGTCGGCCGCCTCCTTGATGCTAGGGTCTAAGCCTAGCGAGCCGCCGATCACAAAAGCGATCGCCCCTTCGCCGCTCACGGCGCAGACCTCGAGGTGGCGGGCAAACTGTAGCGACGTCAACGATTCGCCCGCCGCGTCCAGAACGACGATGCGGCGACGTCCCTCAAGCGCCCGCCAGATCGCAGCAGCCTCGCGCTTTAGGAGTTGCTTCGCTTCCGCCTCGTTGGGGCTTCCCCGGTACTTGGCCTCTTCAAGCTCGCAGACTTCAAGCCCCGCGTAGCGGCGGATGCGCTTTTCGTATTCCCTCGAAAGCTCCTGCAGCGCCCCCTTGGCCTTTCCGACGCAGATCAGCTTGAGCTGCACTCCCGACGCCTCCCGAAGCCTGCCCTGGCCGGGCGGTCGACGATCTCATAGCTCGGCTACGAGCGAAAGCCTCTCCCCTTTTCGCAGCACGGTCACCTCGAGACGCCCCCCCGGGCCCAAGGCGCGCACCAACCGGCCGAGCTCTTCGACGTTGTGGACCGGCCGCCCTCTCGCCTCGACGATGATGTCGGTGGGCAGAAGTCCGGCCTCGTCCGCCGGGCTACCCGCATAGACCTCGCGCACGAAGACGCCCCGGTCCGTTCCGAGAGATACTCCCGTCGCCTCTTCGATCGCCCGGGCAATCGGCGGCGTGAGCGTTCCAGCCAGGATCCCAAGCCGTACCGCGCGGCCGTAGCGTACCAGCTCACCCGCCACCTCTAAAGCGTCGGCGATGGGAATGGCAAAGCCCAGCCCTTGGGCCTGAATCCCGTGGCTTGCGCGCAAGACAGCCGTGTTGATCCCGATCACCCGGCCCTCGCGGTCTAGGAGCGGTCCCCCAGAGTTTCCCGGATTGATTGCGGCGTCGGTTTGAATGAGGTTGGTCAGGGCGATCTTTTGCTCGGCGTCGACGACCAGCTCGCGCCCCAGCGCGCTGATGATGCCCGTAGTCACCGAATAGTCAAATCCGAAGGGGTTTCCGATGGCGATGACGAGCTGCCCCACTCGGAGCATTTCATCGGGCGCCAGCTGGGCTACGGGGAGGTCTTCGCCGTCGATCCGCACCACGGCCAGGTCGGCCGCAGGGTATGAACCGACCAGCGTCCCCTCGAAGACGCGCCCGTCGGGCAGCGCTACGGTGATCTCCGCGGCATCCTCGACGACGTGGTGGTTGGTGAGCACAAGCCCCGAAGCGTCGATGATCACCCCGGAACCAAGCCCCACTTGCTCCACCGGGACCCGGCCGAAAAGCCCATCGATGTACCCGCCTTGTGTCACGGCGATCTTGACGACGCTGGGACCGACGCGCTGAACAGCCCTTACCACTGCCTCCTCGTCGTCCGGGTCATGCCCACCGGTGGAAAGCTCTCGTCCCCGATCCGCGGTCCCCACCCCGAGCAGGCCGGCCCCCAAAGGAACACCAAGGGCCGCGCCCGAAATCAGGGCGAGGCCCACAAGGGTGAGGACGAATCTGGTGCGCTTTGACTCCGCCGCCACGGCTGCCACCTCCGCTGCGATGGCCGCGCGCTCTTCGCGGCCCAGATCGTGCAGACCCGGAGGTTAGTCTTGCCGCGCAGCGCCGCAGCATGCGCCCGGCAGCCTTAGGAGAGGACCGCCGAGGGTCGCTGCCGCGACGAGCACCGGGCCCCGCGGCAGCGGTGCGTCACCTCAACGCCCTAGGAACTCTTCCACCATCTCTGCAAAATAGGCGTGCACCCGGCGGTCGTCCGTCAGCTCGGGATGGAACGCCGAAGCGAGAAACTGACCTTGCCGCACGAAGACAGGTTTGTCGTGGACGCAGGCCAGCACCTGCACACCCTCGCCCACCCTGTCGACGTACGGGGCGCGGATGAACACCGCCCTGAAGGGCTTGTCCCCAAGAGGAGGGACCGGAAGATCCACTTCGTAGCTGTCCACCTGGCGGCCGGAAGCATTGCGGGTGACCGTAATGTCCATGAGGCCCAGGTGCGCCGGTTCGCCGCTAGAGATCTCCCGGGCAAGGAGGATCATCCCGGCGCAGGTCCCGTAGACGGGCATGCCCTCTGCCGCCCGCGCCTTGATCTTTTGATCGAGGCCGTACAGCCGAGCAAGCCTTCCAATGGTCGTGCTTTCACCACCGGGCAGGATCAGCCCGTCCACCGCGTCGAGCTCGTCCGCCTTGCGGACGGGCAGGCAATCGATCTTCAGCCCCTTCAACGAGTCGATGTGCTCTGCAAAAGAGCCTTGCAGTGCAAGGACACCGATCTTCACGTAAGGTCCCCGCCGCCTGTCACCAGCCGCGCTGGGCGATGCGCTCGGCTTCTTGCATCTTGCCCACGTCGATACCCCGCATGGCTTCGCCGATACCGCGCGAAACCCGGGCGAGCACATCGGGATCGTTGTAGTGGGTGACGGCCTCGACGATCGCCTTGGCCCTCGCGACCGGGTTGTCCGATTTGAAGATCCCCGAGCCGACGAAGACGCCTTCGGCGCCGAGCTGCATCATCAACGCCGCGTCCGCCGGAGTGGCGACACCGCCTGCGGCAAAGTTGACCACCGGAAGCCGTCCCGTCTCGTGGACCTGCTTCACCAGTTCGTATGGGGCACCTAGCTCTTTGGCGATCGTCATGAGCTCCTCCTCGGGAGCATTTTTCACCCGCCGGATGTCGTCCATCACCTGGCGCATATGGCGCACCGCCTCGACGACGTCGCCGGTACCCGCTTCTCCCTTGGTGCGTATCATCGCCGCGCCCTCGCCGATGCGGCGCAACGCCTCGCCGAGGTTTCTCGCCCCGCAGACGAACGGCACTTTGAACTTGTGCTTGTCGATGTGATAGAGCTCATCAGCGGGCGTGAGCACCTCGCTTTCGTCGATGAAGTCGACTCCCAGCGCCTCCAGGATCTGGGCCTCGACGAAATGGCCGATCCGCACCTTGGCCATCACGGGGATAGTGACCGCATCCATGATCCTCAAGATCACCTCGGGATCGGCCATGCGGGCGACGCCCCCCGCGGCGCGGATGTCAGCCGGCACCCTTTCGAGGGCCATGACGGCTACGGCCCCGGCGTCTTCAGCGATCTTGGCTTGTTCAGGCGTCGTCACGTCCATAATGACGCCGCCCTTCAACATTTCTGCAAGTCCCGTCTTCACACGCGACGTCGCTTTCTCCTCCATCGGCGTCTCCTCCTCACGACGGCGATTGCTGTCATTGATTATAACAGGTCGTCTCATCCGCCGCTACAAGCGCTTTTTGACGCTCTAAAGTCCTTTTCACTTGACGCTCATAGAGCGCCCTTAGGTGCCGGACGACCTCCACAGGCCCGCCGCAAGGCCTGCCGTCTAGAGTCCTCACCAGACGCACCCCCCAGAGGGCGTTACTCAAGAATGGCGCGCCCTCGTGCAGCTCCTCCCAGGCGAGCGGCCGCTCTTCGACACGGCAGCCCGCTTCGATTGCCAGCTCGAGCACGGTGCGGCGCGCTACGCCGGCCAGCGGGCCGAGGTCCAGCGGCGGCGTGGCGATACAGTCGTTCAACGCGACAAAGACGTTGCTCCTTGAGCCCTCGACGGGCCTTCCCTCCCGGTCGACGAGGATTGCCTCGTCGGCTCCTGCGCGGGCGGCTTTCGCCCAAGCGGCGTCGTAGAGAAAGCGGCTGCCCACCTTCGCCGCTGGATCGCCCGTCCAGGGGATAGCCATCGCGGTCGAGATGACTGCGGCCGGCTTCTCAGGAGGCTTGTAGGGCGTCACCGTTACGACTGTGACCGGGGGGCCTTCCCTCCTCGTCCAGGCAACGGTCAACCGAAGCCTTCCTTCTTCCCGGGTGCTTCTCCGGAAGATTAGACTTGCACGGCCGACCCACCGGTGCAGGCGACGAAGCAGAGGGCACCCCGTCCAACCGAGCCTCTCGGCCGACGCCACCAGGCGCTCGAGATGCGCCTCAAGGCCGAAGATCCCCGTGACGCCTTCTCTTCTTATACGCATCGTCTCAAAAAGGCTCTGGCCCGAAAGCCACATGGGACTCGCCGCGTCCACCTCAACCTCCGTGCTCGTGACCGGTTCCCCGTTAAGTAAGATCACCATCTGCCGCCGCTCCCCTCATCCGCGACGCTGGCAAGCCCCCGGGCGATGCCCAGTCCCTTGTCCAGAGTCTCGTGGTACTCGGCTTCGGGATTCGAGTCGGCGACGATCCCGCCTCCCACGTGAAAATAGGCGCGCCCTTTCGTCAACGTGAGGGTGCGGATCGCGATGTTGAGGTCAATCTGACCGCCGCGGCCAAGGTAGCCGATGGAACCGGTGTAGACACCTCGCGTCACCGGCTCAAGCTCGTCGATGATCTCCATGGCTCGCACCTTGGGCGCGCCGGTGATCGAGCCACCCGGGAATGCGGCCCGCAGCCCCTCGATGATTCGCCGGGGATCTTGGGGCGCGCCCCGGACCGTGCTCACCAGGTGCCAGACTGTAGGATGCGCTTCGAGAGCCATCAGCTGGGGCACGTGCAGGCTGCCGTACCGGCAGAAGCGACCGAGGTCGTTCCGCTCCAGATCGACGATCATCACGTGCTCCGCCTGATCTTTGGCGCTGGTGTAAAGTTCCTCTGCGAGCCGGAGGTCTTCACCTTGGTCGGTCGCTCTCGGGCGTGTCCCCTTGATCGGTCGGGTCTCGACCCATTGCCCGTCGAAACGGAAGAAACGCTCGGGCGAGACGCTCACGACGCTCCACCCGTGCCCCCGGATGTAAGCACCGAAAGGTGCGGGGTTGGCCGAGCGCAGCGCGAAAAAGAGATCCTCGGGGCCTAGCGTGCATGGGATGCAGAACCGCTGCGACAAGTTCACTTGGTAGACGTCTCCCGCAGCGATGTAAGCTTTGGCCCGCTGAACCATCTCAATATACTCCGCCTTGCTCATGACCGACAGCGCCTCGCCTAAGAACGCGTCGGGCTCCCCGCACCGGCGAACGGGGCGGGGCCGCGTCCTGTGAGCCCCCTCATCCATCCAGGAGAGCGCCTGGTTTAGACGGCGAATAGCCCGTGCCTTCCGGTCGCTACCCTCAAGGGGCATGCCGGTAGAGACGAGATACGTCGCGTCCTCCAAGTGATCGTACACTGCGATTAGGTCGAAGAACGCGAAGAACAGGTCGGGCACCTCCACGTCGCGCCGGGCTCGGGCCGGCAAGCGCTCCACGAAACGGCGGAGCTCGTAGCCGAGAAAGCCCATGGCGCCACCTTGAAACGGGAAGGGAAGGTCCGCATCCATCGGCTCGCGGCGAATCTTCTCGTATCCGGCCATAAGCGCAGCAAAGGGGTCCTCTGTGCAGTATCGCCAGCCTTTGGGACCGTACCAGCCGATGTGGTCCATCGTGGAGCACAAAACGGCGTAGGGGTCGACGCCGAGGAAGGTGAACCTTCCCTGGCCTTTGGGGTCCCACCCGCCTTGGAGACGCACCGTATGGGGGCGCGCTGCCCATAACGCGAAAAGAGCTTCAAGCCCGTCCTCTCCTTCGAAACGGCGAACCAGGATTGCGATATCGACGCCTCCTTCCCGCTTGTTCTTCACAGACTGCGAAATGCAGAGGACTGAAAATCAAAGGCATTTTCGCATGTGCTGTACCCCATCCCTGCATGGTACGATCCAAGGCGCAACGTGACGCCCGCCCACTGGCGTCAATGCCGCGCGCTGCGGTATGACGGCCGGCGAACTTGCGGGAGACTACTTCACAAGGAGGGAGACTCATGTGGGACGACGAGGTGGGGTCAACGGGAGCGGACGGGCGCCGGCGGTCCGACTTTGAACGCTTCGCCGAAGAACGCAGGCGCTACGCCGCGGCACGGCGCGAGGCGCGCCTTATAAAGAGCAAGGCCGACGGCGGCGGTGCTGGAGTTCATCCCTGGATCAAAGCCTCTCAGGAAGCAAAGACGAAAGTGCCGCTCGAGCACAATGCGGCTTTCCAAGCAGCGCGAAAAGCCTCAAGGCTCACCTTCGCCGGCCTTGCCTTTCTCTTTTGCATCACGATTCTGGCCTTAGGCATCACCCGGTCGAAGACAGTGGGAGACGGCGCGGCGCTTGACCGAGAAGAAGTCCAGACGCTCCACGTGTGGCACGGCGTCGAAGGGTCCGGCGGGCTTGAGCTCGCGCGCCTTGCAGAGGCCTACGCGAACGACCGGCTGAAGGTGGTCCTCGTCCATCAGCCCGACATGGACGCGGCCATCCGAGCCGCCGTGGTGCAGCGGGCCGTCCCGCACGTGCTGATCCTCGCTCAAAACGACGCCGAACGCCTCCGCCACCTGGGGCTGCTTGCGCCGATCGCGACCGGAGCCGAGCGAGTGGAACCCTATCTTCCCTTAACGGAGCCTGCGCCGTGGAGCCTTCCCTTGGTGGCGGCAGTCACGTCGCGCCCAGGCGATCCCGAAGCTTCTCGGGCTAGCTCAGACTTTGCCCGGTATCTGTGGCGCCGCCTGCTTCCCGGTGCGGATGGCTCAGGAGCTGGACCTGAACTGTAAGCCGTGAGAGCTGTGCGTCGAGGGCGAGCACCTCTCGCTGGTAGACATCCAGCCGCTCCCGTAAGACTTCCACTTCCCGCAGCAGCCAGAGATTCGAGATCAAGAGCACCGCAAGGCTTGTAGCGACGAGCAAGGCGACCACGGCCGAGACCTCCCCGCAGCATCCCGTCGTAACGCTATGCCCAAAGGCGGCACCACTTGCCAAGAGGGGAAGCGGCTGGCCGTCCCGAAAGCACATCCACGGCCTCGCCAATCCATCATGCCTGGAGTCGTCGCATGGAACCTGCACCCCGTCGCGCTTTTCCACGATGGCTGGCCACGATCCTGGTCATGGGAGTGATCCTCGGCATGCTGGCCGGACCGAGTCTTCACCGCCGCGACCGGCCGCCGCAAGCCTCGCCGGAGGCGCTGGCCGCTCCCATCTTGAATCCGGAAAACAGCGAGCCTCCCCCTCCACATCATCGTCTGCGCATCATGACCTACAACATCCAGCACGGTGCGGACGCTTACGGCCGGGTCGACCTGACCCAGACGACGGAGGCCATCGGTCGGTTCGCCCCCGATATCCTCTTCCTGGCTGAGGTCGACCAGGGGTGGAGGAGGAGCGGCTTCGTCGACCAGCCAGCGGAGCTCGCCCGATCGCTTGGGATGCCGTACGTGCACTTCGCCCCGGCGCTCACGACGCGCTCGATCGTCCACACGTCGCCCGGGACGACGGCGCGCTACGGTAACCTTTTTCTCTCGAAGCTTCCCGTGAAAGAGTCCGGTGCCGTCGCTTTACCCCGGAAAGGAGCGAATGAGCCGCGCAACGTCCTCTGGATCGATGTGGAGTTTGCGGGACAGACGATCCGCGTCTTCGGCACGCATCTCAGCGTCGATGGAAGCGAGCGCGTGCAGCAGTTTCGCGCGCTGGCCGACCTGATCGCCGCCTCGCCCCATCCCGCCGTCGTCCTCGGCGATCTCAACTCGCCACCCTCCCGCCTTAAGGACGAGGCGCCGTATCTTGGAAGCCCCCCCTGGCACGACGCCCACGTCGTGCTGGGCCAGGGAGATGGGTTTACGTTCCCGTCCCCATCGCCGCGGAGCCGCATCGACTACATCTTCGTCCATGCGAGCCTCTTACCGCAGCTCGTCTCAACCACCGTCGTCCAGTCCGCGGCCTCGGACCATCTGCCGATCTTCGTCGAGCTGTCCCCGAAGCCCAGGATGGCGCAGCACTGAAACCACGTGTCGGCGTGTCCTCCTCCGGGCCAACAAGCCTCATCCGGCCCTTCCTTCGCGGCGTGCAATCGCAGCGTCGAGCGTGTTGGAGAGAAGCATCGCGATGGTCATGGGGCCGACGCCGCCCGGCACCGGCGTGAGGAACCCCGCCACCTCCCGGACGCTCTCAAAGTCGACGTCGCCCACAAGCCCGCCGTCGGGAAGCCGGTTGATTCCCACGTCGAGCACGACGGCTCCCGGCTTGACGTACTCCCCGGTCACAAGGCGCGGGCGACCGGCGGCGACCACGAGGATATCGGCCCGGCGGCAAACCTCTTTTAAATCGCCGGTGCGGGAATGCGCCAGGGTGACGGTGGCATGCTCCCGAAGCAAAAGAAGGGCCGTCGGTTTGCCGACGATGTTGCTCCGTCCGACGACGACGGCCTCTTTTCCGGCGATCGAAACACCGGTCCGTTTGATCAGCTCGATGACCCCCTTGGGAGTGCACGGCACGATCCCCTGCCCTCCTGAAAGGAGCAACCCACCGTTGACCGGGTGAAAGCCGTCGACGTCTTTGGCCGGCGCCACCTGCGACAGGACGGATTGCTCGGAAATGTGCCGAGGCAGCGGAAGCTGCACCAGGATGCCGTCGACATCGTCCCTTTCGCCCAGCCGGCAGATCAGACGTAGAAGATCCTCTTCGGAAGTCTCGGCCGGCAAGTGGTGCTTCTCCGAGCGAATGCCGACTTCCGCACAGGCCCGTTCCTTCGTTCTCACGTAGATGTGGGACGCGGGATCGTCGCCCACCAGAACCACCGCGAGGCACGGGGTCGCATCGTATGTAGAGGTAAATGCCCTCACTTTCTCCTTTAGTTCAGCCCTGATCTCGCTCGCGATGGCCCTACCGTCGATTAGCTGGCACGTCATACTCACCGACGCCTCCTCTAATTCGGGATCTTTCCGGTGCGACCGCCGATCGCCCATCCGAGCTGAATCAAGCGGGCGATCATCTCTCCCGCCTCGGCGAGGGACGTAGCCGTCCGGGCAACCGCCTCGTTGAGATCCATCGGCCGCGGGGTGCAGCCGACGATGGCCGAGAATCCCTGCTCATACAAGCCAAAGGCGTCGTCGGAGAGGCTGCCGCCTACCACCACTACCGGCACGTTGCGGCGGCTGGCTGCTCTTAGCACGCCGCTGGGCGCTTTCCCAAAGCCCGTCTGCCGGTCGACGCCCCCTTCCGCGGTGATGACCAGATCGGCGCCCTTGAGCCGCTCGTCAAAGTGGAGCGCCTCGAGGACGATTTCAATCCCGGGCCGAAGCTTCGCCCCCAAGAACGCCACAAGCCCTGCACCGAGCCCTCCAGCCGCCCCTGCGCCCGGGATCTCTTGGACGTCGATGCCGAGTTGATCCCGGATCACTTGGGCAAAGCGCCGAAGCGCCCGGTCGAGCTCCTCGACCATCGGGGGCGTGGCGCCCTTCTGCGGCCCGTACACCGCGCTCGCCCCTCGCGGGCCGTAAAGCGGGTTGTCGACATCGCAGGCCACCACGATCTCGGTCTCGGCGATGCGCGGGTCCAGCCCCGAAAGATCGATGCTCTCCAGCCGGTTCAGGGCAAGACCGCCCGGCTCGAGTTCCCTTCCGTCTTTATCTTTGAACGAGACGCCGAGGGCCTGCGCCATCCCAGCGCCCCCGTCGTTGGTCGCGCTCCCGCCAATGCCTACGATGAACTTGCGGCAACCGCGGTCGAGAGCTGCCCGGATCAGCTCGCCCGTCCCCCGAGTGGTGGTGCGACCGGGATCCCGCTTCGCCGGGGGAACCAGCGGCAAGCCCGAAGCCGCCGCCATCTCGATCACTGCCGTCTCGCCGCCTCCCAAAACGCCGTAGAAGGCTTTCACCGGCTCTCCCAACGGTCCGGTGACCGTGGCGGTCAGCACCTGGCCGCCGGTAGCGTCGACCAGTGCGGCAACCGTCCCTTCTCCCCCGTCGGCCAAGGGGACGCACTCGATCTGCACCTCTTGCCAAACTTTACGAATCCCCGTCGCGATGGACAAGGCGACTTCGCGAGCAGAAAGGCTTCCCTTAAACGAATCGGGCGCGATGACAACCTTCAATCCGGACGCCTCCTGCTTCCCGGATGAAGGCAGTTTCGAGCCCGCTGCCTCCCATCCCTTGTAAGTGGCTTGCACCGGCATCAAAAAAGGCGCCGCCCCCGGGGCGCGCCTTTCCGTCATGCAAGATACCTCTTCGTCTATCCGGCTACCCTTCCGCCGCCTGCCGCGGCTCCTCCTTTAAGCCCTCGTGCCGCCTGCCGCGGCTCCTCCTTTAAGCCCTCGTCGGCCGGCGTGACACCGGGATCGACCGGCTCGTCAAACTCGACGATCTTGCCTGAGGGAAAGATGAGCTTGGCGATGCGCCGGCCCTTCCACACGATGGTGACGTCCTCGCGATCCTTGGCCGGCTGCGGCGCGACGTGATCCATGCGAATCGCCAAAGGCTGCCTCCCCCCTCACCGTACAATCCCTTTAGATCGATCCGATTATACCAGATCGCCAAGTTTCCGGTCAAAAGGGAGAGGCGCGAAAGGCCGGGGCAAAATGGAACGAGGGCCGGCCCTCCGTGGATTCTCCGGCCCTGCGTACGTGCCGCGCGCGTCGCGGCGCTTGTGTCCATCTTTCCCGCACGCTGGCGCGCTTATGCGCGACAAGGGCAAAAAATGGTGCGCCTAGCAGGACTCGAACCTGCGCACCCGGCTCCGGAGGCCGGCGCTCTGATCCGCTGAGCTATAGGCGCACGTGGAAAGGATGTGTTGTTCGGTTCAAGTGATATTATAACAGAGGGATGCATCCTGCGCAAGCGGTGACCCAGGATCGTACTCCTCCCTTCAGGAGTTGAGGTACCAGTGGTTCTCCTCCTTGCGCTGCACAAAGAGGGTGCCGTCGGTGTCCAGGATGGCGCACAAGACGTCGCGGTGATCCTGGATTCCCCGCTTTTCCAGCTCTCGCTGGAGCCAGGTCATGTCGAGCCCGCACGCCTTTAAGTGCTGGTACTCGATCTCGCCGTCAGTGATGATGGTGAGAGCGAGCCCCTCATACGTCGTGGGGAGATTGAGGTCCCTGGGCTGCAAGGGGCGGCGTTGGGACTTGGAGATCACCGACAAGTTTCCGTCAGTCTCCAAGACGGCCACCTCGACGTCGGTCAGGCTCGAATATCCTTGCCGGCGCAGTTGTTCCAGGACGTCGTCGACCGTATAGCGCACCTTCTTCATCTCGGACGGGACCAGCATTCCATCCTTGATGATCACGCTGGGCCGCCCATTGAGCAGAGTCCGCCACCTCCGGTTCCTGAGGCTAAGAGCGGAAAGGCCAAGCTGCAGAAGCATGATGGTGGCGATCGGGACGGCACCCATGAGCACCGGTCTGCCGGGCTCCTGAATCGGGATAGCGGCGAGTTCGGCAAGCAGGATGGTGACGACGAGATCCACCGGAGCCAGCCCGCCGATTTCTCGCTTCCCCGTGATGCGCATGACCACCAGGAGAAGGAAGTAAAAAAAGATCGTCCGCCAAAACACCGCAAGGACCATCGTCTCGCTCCTTGTCCGCCGTGGAGGGTGCTCTCCTCCCGTAGCGTCCCCGGCCCACCCTCCCCTAATGCGGGGGAGCGCACGAGGCACTGTCTCCATGCCAGGAGGACGAGGACGCCGCCGTTCACACACAAAGCCCTTGACTTTTGGCAGCCACCTTGCGTATAATCAAACTTGCTCACTGCGTTAGACGGCGGGCGGATGTAGCTCAGTTGGTAGAGCATCAGCTTCCCAAGCTGAGGGCCGCGGGTTCAAGTCCCGTCATCCGCTCCATTCTTTTTGCCCTGTTCACCCCTTAACGTGGGGTGTGATTCATACGCTGGCGTAGCTCAGTCGGTAGAGCGGCTCACTCGTAATGAGCAGGTCACCGGTTCAAGTCCGGTCGCCAGCTCCAAAAGAAAGCCTGATGGGGAGCGTGTTCCCACCAGGCTTTCTTCGTTTTCGGGTCAGGGTACTCGCCTTGAGAAAGTTTACCGCAGGTCTCATCGTCGGAGTCCATCTTGGTGCAAGTCGGTATCTCCAGGAAGACGATCCGGTACGCACGCCGCTGATCCGCCTCATGAGCCCCTTTGCCAGCGGCTCATGAGGGTTGTTTGCTCGTATGGCGAGCGCCTGAAGAGGCGGACTCGCGACGACCGAGTCCACCCGTAACTGTCCTCTTAGCGCCGGGATCAGATCGGCCGCCTGGGCCCACGGAGCACATTTGTCGCACCTGCCGCATGTGACCGTCATTACAATGACGTGCCGAATCATATTCAATAATAAGAACAAGGCCGTCCAAGTTGGTGGGTGTATGACCGAGGAACCCCGCGACGAGGCGCTGCGGCGTCTCAGAACCGACATGGAGCGCGTCCGTGCCGAGCTTCATCGTGCCCTGGACAATGCAGGCGGCGATCATCTCGACGCCGCCGTGCAAAAGCTCTCACGCGATTTCGATGCGCTCCTCGCCGCGTACTTGCGCCTCTCGATCAAGAAGGAGGAGAGACTTCCCTCCTCCCCCGCATGCTGCCCGAGAAAGCCCCGTTGAACACGAATCTAAGGAGTGCCGGGACACGCCGCTCAGGTCTCCGGCGCCTCCTTGGCTCGCACCCATAGAGAGAGAGCAATCGAGATCGCGACGATGCCGAGCACTACCGCAAGAGAGACGCCCACCGGCACGTGCACCCAGTCGATGATCAACATCTTTACGCCGATGAACATCAACACGATGGCCAGGCCCTTGCTGAGGTAACGAAATGAGTCAATGATATGAGACAGCAAGAAGTACAGCGAGCGCAGGCCCAGGATGGCAAAGATGTTGCTGGTGTAGACGATAAAGGGATCCTGCGTGATCGCGAAGATGGCCGGGATCGAATCAACGGCAAAGACCAGGTCGGTCGATTCAACGACCAGGAGGACGATGAAAAGGGGTGTCGCCTGCAGCGCGCCGTTGATCCTGGTAAAAAGGTGCGTTCCGACGTAATCGCGCGTCACAGGGATGGCCTTGCGCACCAGCCTGACGATCGGATTTCTCTCCGGGTCAAACTCGTCTTTCTCCTTATCGTGGCGCAGCATGCGAAATCCCGAAAGGAGCAGGAGAACGCCAAAGACGTAGAAGATCCAGTGGAAGCGGCTGATCAGGCTGCTTCCAAGGAAGATCAGCACCCCGCGCATCACGATGGCGCCCAGCACACCCCAAAACAGCACCCGATGCTGGTACGCATGGGGGACACGGAAGTAACTAAAGACCAGCGCAAAGACAAACAAGTTGTCGACGCTCAGGGATTTTTCGATGAGATATCCCGTCAAATACTCCGTCGCGGCCTGAGAGCCGAGCCAAAAGTAGATGAGAACGTCGAAGAGCAACGCGAGCGCAATCCACACGACGCTCCAGACGGTCGCCTCTTTGACGCCCACACGGTGCGCCTCGCGGTGAAAGACGCCAAGATCCAGTGCCAGCATCATGACGACTCCGAGGTTAAAGAGCACCCACATCCATGTCTCGACGGAAGACAATCGAAACCAACCCCTTCTGCTGATCGTTGGCGATCGGCCTGGCACGGGCATAAAAAAAGCCCTCGCAGGCCCAAACAGCCAGCGAAGGTCTCGCATCGGGAGATAACCTCTCCCGCTCTACGCCCGGGTCAGATTACGACCGTCATGACGTCCGCAGAGTTGACTTGCTACTCCCCTTCGTCACGTCCAGTATAAGAGGGGCTTGCCCCCAGCGTCAAGAGCGGAAAGGGGCATTGCGACCTCAAAGGTCAGTCGAGGCCGGAAAGCGCCCCTGCAATCAAAAGGAGCAGAACGACGGCCGAAGCCACGGCGAACAAGGGCTCCCGGCGCCTTATGAAAAAGGTGCATGCAAAGACGACGAAGGTAACGGGAACGATGAGCAGCAGGAGAATTCCAAACGACGCGATGGCGGCTCCATCTCCCCGGAGTAGGCGCGGCAGCAGGCCCTCAAGAGCAAATGTTGCGCCCCCCGGCAATCCCTTCAAGAGTGCGACGACGAGTCCCGCCGCCATGGTGAAAGCTGCCACATACATCTCGACCCGGACCACCGCCGCAAGCCTCTGGTCGAGGGAGGCCTTTAGGGCGCCGCCCGTCGCCCTATCGTGATTTTTCATCCTAAACGTACACCTCCCACAGCGTCACGGCTGCACTCCGGATCGAATCGCCATCACCCAGGCTTGCCGGACCAAGACTCATTTTCCCGCCAGCTAGATGGCCCGGTAGAGCATCTGAAGCGCAAGGACGACGAGCACGAGCGCGAAGATCCGCGAAAGAAGCCTCTGATCGACCCTGGAAGCCGTCCTTGCCCCCATGTTGGCTCCCACCAGCACCGCCAAGGCCGCCGTCGCGGCGATGAACGGATCCACAAAGCCCCCCGCAAGGTACACCATCGCGCTGGCGGCCGCGGTAATGCCTACCATGAAATTACTCGTTGCGACCGCGACGCGCATCGGCACGTGCATCGCGAGGTTCATCACAGGGACCTTGATGATCCCGCCACCGATCCCAAGAAGCCCCGACGCGACGCCCCCCAGGACCGAAACGGTAAGGCCAAAGCCCAGCCGCTCCACGCGATAGCGGACCACCTTGCCCTCTTTGGCATCGTAGTACTCCCGCAGCCAACGGGCGTCCTCCGGGCCTTCGGCATTCTGCTTTATGCCGCTGTCGGCGGCAGCCAGCTCCGGGTCGCCATCACGCTCCGGCTTTACCCGATCGCCCTTGCCCCCCCCGTGCCGGCGCACCATGTTCCACGCTGTGTAAAACGCCAGCGCGACGAAGATCAAACTGAGCACATCGGCGTCCAAGGCAGAGGCGAGAAGGCCTCCGGCAATGGCCCCGATCACCGTGGGAATCTCAAGGAGCATCGCAAGCCGCACGTCGGCGAGTCCCTGGCGCAAGTACACATTCGCCCCGGCCGCAGCCGTCGCGACCACTGCGACAAGGCTCGTGGCAATGGCGACTTTCAAGGGGATGCCCAAAACCACCGAGAAAAGCGGGACGAGAAACGCTCCGCCGCCGATGCCCAGCATCGAACCGATGAAACCTGCGACGCATCCCACTGTTCCCACGGCCAATAGCATGAGCCCGCTCGTCATCATCGACCTCTTCCGGTTGATTTACAAATCCATGGTACCACTTGTCCCCCAGGATGCCAACGGAAAGCAGGATCATCCTTCCGTCACCCCCTGGACGGTTCTAGTCACCGGGCTCCATCCTCCCCCGGATTCCGAGCAAACGGGCCGCGAAGGCGACTGACGATAGTATGTCGCAGATTCGTCCTCACCCGGTACAACGAAGATACAACGGGTGCAATCCTGGCGAAGCGCGATCGGCAAACAACGAAAAGCCCTTGGGAAACCCGCTTCCCAAGGGCCTTTTCGCTGGTGGGCAGAGAGGGACTCGAACCCCCGACCTCTACGATGTGAGCGTAGCGCTCTAACCTGCTGAGCTATCTGCCCGTATCGCACCGTCCAGCGGGTTGCCCCACTGGACAAGTGCATTGCTTATTTTACTCCAGGGACAAGCATGTGTCAAGACATCGTCTCTCAAATGCGCCGGCACGTCCAGTCTTGCCCCGAGATGAGCTCGCAGCCTACGCCATGGGGGCGCTGACCGCAGATTTCTCCCGGAAGAGCGGCTCTCGAACCAGCGTCGCGGAGCGAGCGCGGCCGATGGAGACGATCGATACCGGGACACCCACGAGGCGACCTATCCCTTCTACGTATGCCCGCGCTGCGGCAGGGAGGTCCTCCCACCGGTCGATCCCGCTCAGATCCTCTTGCCAGCCTTCGAAACTCTCATAGATGGGCTCGCACTCCCACAACGCCTCGAGGCTGCTGGGCAGGTGCTCCAAGCGCTGACCTCGATAGTGATAAGCGACGCACACTTTCACTTCATCGAGCCCGCCAAGCGTGTCGACCCCGGTCAGGGCGAGATCCGTCAATCCGTTGACGCGTGCGGCATACCGCACCACCACCGCGTCGAACCACCCGCAACGGCGCGGTCGCCCCGTCGTCGTCCCGTACTCCTTGCCCCGCTCTCGGATGCGCTCCGCCGTGGCGTCAAAGAGCTCCGTCGGAAACGGCCCGGTGCCGACCCGCGTCGTATAGGCCTTGGCAACGCCCAAGATGCGCTCGATCGCCCGTGGGCTTATGCCCACCCCAGGACCGATTCCCCCGGCCGTCGGCGAAGAAGACGTGACGAAGGGATAGGTGCCGTGATCGATGTCGAGGAGCGTCCCTTGGGCCCCTTCGAAGAGGACGTTTCTTTGCTCGGCAATCGCTTGCGCAACGAGGAGCGAGGTGTCGGTCACGAGCGGCCGGATCCGCTCCGCGACCGGCGCGTACTCCTCCACGATCGCGTCGACGTCGAAGCCGGGGTGGCCGTATAGGGCTCCGAGCATGCGGTTTTTCTGCGGCAAGACGACGGCGAGGCGCTCTCGGAATCGCTTGGGATCGACGAAATCGATCATCCGGATCCCACAGCGCGCCACTTTGTCCACGTAGGCCGGGCCGATCCCTCTTCCGGTCGTCCCGAGCATCCCGTCGCCTCGCGCTTTCTCCTCCAGTTCATCTTGCACGCGGTGGTAAGGAAGGATCACGTGCGCCCGCTCGCTCACGTACAGCGAGAACGCGGTGACGCCGCGCTCATGAAGCTGCGTAAGCTCGTCGACCAGCACCTTGGGGTCGACGACGACGCCGTTTCCCAGGACACACTGCTTTCCCGAGTGGATCGCGCCCGACGGGATCAAATGGAGTTTAAACACCTCATCGCCAACGACGACGGTATGCCCGGCGTTGTTGCCTCCCTGGTAGCGGACGACTACGTCGGCGTCCTCGGCCAGGAAGTCGGTGATCTTTCCCTTTCCTTCGTCCCCCCACTGCGAACCGACAATCGCGACGCTGGGCATAACAAGCGCCCTCCCATCGTCCGTATGTGGCACTATGGCCGGGTTAAATGATAACAGAGGAGCCAGGGCGTGTCAAACACGATTCCGAACGCTCTCAACCCAATGTTGAGTTTCGTTCGGCCTTTTCACGTAGGGACACCACTCCGAGAGCGGGCACTGTGCGACGCAGACAGACGCGCGGTTCTGGCTGCAAAGATGAAGCCCGTGCAGGTAAAGGGGCGTCGTGTCGCCGTCTAGGTAAGCGTCGACGAACCGCGCAGTGAGCCTCATAGGCTTGCTCGTCTCCCCGGGCTCGACCAGGCCGAGCCGTTCGAGAGGCAGGTCGGTATACTGGTCGAAATAGCGGGTCGCCTCGGCGCTCACGCCTGGCCAGATCCCGTGAATCTTGAGCACCCGGCAGAACCAGTGCGCCGTAAGTCCCACTTGCCTAAATTGCTGCAGTTTATGGATAAGAGCGCTTGCGTCCCCCATCGATTGCGCGTAGAGCCGGTCCAGATCCCCACCGTACTCCTCGAGGAGAAGGGCCGCGTTGGCGACCAGCGCATCGACCTTGGCGGCCCGGTGGCCCAAGGCGCGGTACTTGGCCGCGAAGACGCCCGCGAGCCCGGCACGGACCTCGGCGGTACCCGAGGCGAGGCGCTCGATTCCGGTGAGACCGTTCTTTACCAAGGCCTCGAAGGTCTCCTCGACCACCGTCTCCCGCACGCGAGCCCCTCTCAAGACGGCGAGAATCAGCAGCTGCCATTTCCCGTCGACCGTCGCAAGGTCGATCTCTTGGGACCCCACGGTGAGGATGCTGCCGAAGGAGACCGCTGACCAGCGTCCGGCGATCTTCTTGGCAACTTGCGCCAGGTCCCTCTTGGACAACCTTCCCCTCCTTTCCGGCGGCCCGCCGGTGGGCGAGGAATCCAGAAGCGGGCTCCCACCGCTATCCGCCGGAGCTCCCTCACCCGCTTGTGGTTCTCTCCAACACCGTGCTGTTTCGCGCAGCGTCCCCGCCGCCTGCTCCAGGGTCGCGGCAACGTCGAGGAGCAAGTCCGAAGCAGTCTTGTCCATCTCGATCCTCCCGCTCCCCCATAGGCAAAAAGCCGGTCTCCCTCGTCGGAGACCGGCTTGGTGGCAGGTAATCTTCAATTGAAGGATATCATGTACGCCGCCGGGCTTCAACTACAGTCGGAAGAGGCGGCGAGCATTTTCGGTCGTTACATCAGCCAGCTCTTCGGGGGTGAGCCCCTTTACGGCGGCAAGCTGCCGCGCGCTTTCGACGACGTAGGCGGGTTCGTTCCGCTTTCCGCGGAACGGGACCGGTGCCAGGTACGGCGAGTCCGTCTCGACCAGAAGGCGGTCGAGAGGGACTGTCTTAAGCGTCGCCCGAAGAGCCTCGGATTTCTTGAAAGTGACGGGCCCACCGACGCCCACGTAAAAGCCCATCGCCAGCACGGTGCGGGCCAGCTCCTCGTCGCCCCAGAAGCAGTGAAAGACACCGCCTACGTCCTCGGCCTTCTCCTCTTGCAGAATTCGCACCACGTCTTCATTCGCCTCGCGGCTATGGATGACCAGCGGCTTTCCCACCTTGCGGGCGATCCGGATCTGCCGCCGGAACACCTGGTGCTGGACGTCCCTGGGAGCGAAGTCGTAGTGGTAGTCGAGGCCCACTTCGCCGACGGCGACGACCAGCGGGTGCGAAAGGAGCTCGAGCAGCCGGGCTTCCAGGTCCTCTCCAGCCTGCAGCGCGTGGTGGGGGTGAACGCCGGCTGTGGCCCAAATCCCCTCCTGCTCTTGTGCCAGGGCCAGCGACTCCTGCGAGGAGGCGAGGGTGTCGCCGATACAGACGATCCCTGCGACCCCCGCCTCCTTCGCCCTCTGCAACATCTCCTCGCGGTCCTGGTGGAAAGCTTTGTCGACGAGATGAGCGTGGGTGTCGACCAACCTCACCGCACGACGCTCCCGGGCCCAAGCTCACGGTCGACGGTAAGCAGGGAGACGCGGCCAGTCTCGTCGGAGGCCGCAAGCAGCATGCCCTGTGAGATCTCGCCCCGGAGTTTCGCCGGCTGGAGGTTGGCGACGACGACGATGGTTCTTCCCACCAGCTCCTCCGGTGCGTAATGCTGAGCGATACCCGCCACGATCTGGCGTTTCTCCGCTCCCAAGTCGACCTGGAGCTTCAGCAACTTGTCCGCCCCTTTTACTTTCTCGGCCGCGAGCACCTTGGCCAGCCTCAGCTGCACTTTGCCGAAATCATCGATCGTGATCAAGCCGTCCACTGATTTGGCAACCTCCCCGCTCGATCGCTCTGCCTCGGATCCTGAGCGCGAAGCAGGCGCCTCGAGCTGCTGCGCATGCGCATCTTTCGCGTCTTGAACAGGCGCACTAGACCGGGCTTGCCCACCGGCACTTTCCCCTGTAGTCGAATGTCCGGCAGGCTGCGGCGAGCTTCCCAGGAGCTCTTCAAGCACCTTTTCCACGTCGAGGCGCGGAAAGAGGGGATCGCCCCCTTTTACCGCCGTCCCGGGCCGTGTGCCGCCCCAGGCAGCGGCCGCAAGGCCCTGCTCCTCGACCCGGCCGGATTGGCCCAGCTGCTCCCAACAGGCTTGCCCGGTCCGGGGCATAAACGGGGTGACCAGGAGGGAGACGATGCGCAGCGCCTCAAACACGTAATACATCACGGTATGGAGGCGGCTCGGATCGCTCTCTTTGGCCAGGGCCCAGGGCTTTGAGTCGTCGATATACTTGTTGACGGCGCGCACCAGCTTCCACAGCTCGGCCAAGGCCGCGTTGACGTGAAGCGAGCGCACCGCCTGGTCCACCGCAGTCAGCGTGTTCTCGGCCAGGTTACGCAAGGCCTCGTCCATCGCCTGCGTCTGTTGGGGCGCCGGAATGACACCGCCGCAGAACTTCCGGAGCATCGCAATGCTCCTATGGAACGAGTTGCCTAAGTCGTTAGCGAGGTCCGAATTGATCCGCTCGACCATCGCTTCGGTGCTATAGCGGGCATCCTGGCCAAAGGAGACCTCCCGCAACAGAAAGTAGCGAATGGCGTCGGCGCCGAAGAAGTCAATGAGGCGGTTGGGATCAACGACATTCCCCTTGGATTTGGACATCTTGCCCGTGTCGGAAAGGAGCCAGCCGTGGGCGTAAACCTGCTTGGGCAATGGCAGCCCCGCTGCAAGGAGGATCGCAGGCCAGATGATGGCGTGAAAGCGCAGNATGTCCTTNCCCACGACGTGAACGTCGGCAGGCCACCATTTGTTGAATGCGGCGTCGTCCTGAAGGTATCCGGCAGCGGTCACGTAGTTGCTCAAGGCGTCGATCCACACGTAGGTCACGTGCTTGGGATCGAACGGCACGGGCACTCCCCAGTCAAACGTGGTCCGGGAGACAGACAGATCCTCGAGGCCTCCTTGAATGAAGCTGACCACTTCGTTGCGGCGGCTCTCCGGCTGGATGAAGTCGGGGTTGGCCTCGATGTACGCGAGAAGCTGGTCGGCGTACTTGGACATCCGGAAGAAGTAGCTCTCTTCCTCCACCCATTCCACGGGCCGGCCGCAGTCAGGGCAGAGCTTCTCCTCGCCCAGCTTCGACTCAAGCCAGAAGGTCTCGCACGGGGTGCAGTACCAACCGTCGTACGTTCCCTTGTAGATATCACCCTTCTCGTAGAGGTGCTGGAAAATCTCCTGCACCACCTTGACATGGCGCGGTTCAGTAGTGCGGATGAAGTCGTCGTACGACACGTCCAGCCGCTTCCAAAGCTCCTTGAAGGTGGGAACGATCTGATCGACGTATTCCTTGGGGCTCATCCCCTTGGACTGGGCCGCTCGCTGAACCTTTTGCCCGTGGTCGTCGGAGCCGGTGAGAAAAAACACCTCCTCTCCGGCCATCCGCCGCCAGCGGGCGACGGAATCGCAAAAGACAGTGGTGTAGGCGTGGCCGATGTGCAAACGATCGCTGGGATAATAGATGGGCGTCGTGATGTAGTACTTGGCTGTGGCCATCCGCATCAACCTCCTGGATTACAAACAAAAGACCCTCGCCCGAAAAAAGGGGCGAAGGTCTTCGCGGTACCACCCTTAGGTTCACCCGCGCCTTGCGGCCGCGGGCCTCAGCGGGTACTCCCGGCGCAGTCGCCGTTTCATACCCTGGCGCGTTAACGGGCGCCCCACCCTCCTGGCCGTGAGGGTCTCCCGTCGCCGCCTACTGCCGCCACCCGTGCGCGGGTTCAGCGGGAAGCTCTGGGGCCATCTTCAACGGCACCTACCGACGCCGGCTTTCACCTCGGGCATCTGCCCATCCCGGCTCTCTGGAGTCGGCCGGAGCCGCCTACTCCTCCCCTTCCTCGCCTCTAGAGCTGAAACTCATCTCGTTTGCCCTCGACTATAGCGAATCGCCCGATAAGTGTCAAGCCCACCGGGGATAGCGCCTGTCGACACCGGCATACTCATTGGGCAGGAGGAGGGGCGCCGTTGAAAGACGGAGAACTTGCGCTGGCCGTCGTCGCTCTCGCCGCGCTTGTCGGTGGAAACCCACTGGTTGCGATCGCGGCGATGGCCTTGCTCGCCTTGACCCTCGTGGCTCCGCCCGTGCTTCTTTCTTTTCTTGAGCAATACAGTATCCAGGCGGGGATCCTCTTCATGACCCTCGGCCTGCTCGTCCCCTTCGCCACCGGAAAGGTGGGCCTCTCAAGCGTCACGCACGCCTTGCTTGCGCCCCCCGGCTTCCTCGCGGTAGCCGTCGGCGCCGCCGCAGCGTACCTTGGGCTGGGAGGGCTTCAGCTCCTTTCGCACCAGCCGCAGGTGATGGTGGGGTTGATCGTCGGCTCGATCCTCGGCGTCTGCTTTCTCGGGGGGATCCCGACGGGCCCCCTGGTGGCCGCTGGCTTCACGGCGCTTCTTTTCCGCCTCCTTAAACTCGGCGGATGAAAAAACTTGAAACATCTGTTGACGGGGCCTGGAAATTTTAGTATAATCAAGGCAACGGGAGTGTCGAATTTTGTCGAAAGAAAGGGGAGACGAAGGATGAAGTCCACGGGCATCGTCCGCAAAGTGGACGAGTTGGGCCGGGTCGTCATTCCGATCGAACTGCGCCGAACGCTCCAGATCGCGGAGAAGGACGCGCTTGAGATTTACGTCGATGGCGAAAAGATCATTCTCAAGAAGTACGAGCCCGCGTGCATCTTCTGTGGCAACGCCGACGGCGTGCGAAACTACCGCGACAAGAATATTTGCATCAATTGCCTTGAAGAGATGAAGCAGGTCTCGTGACGCCTTACCGGGAGGGATCGTCGAGGTCGACGCTCTTCCGGTACACCAAGCTGCGCTCCACGCGCAACGAGGAAGCCACGCTCTTGATGGCTTCCTTTTTGGTGAGGCCGGCCGCCATCGCCGCCTTCAAGGCCTCGGCGATCTCCTCCTCCGAGGGTTTTCCTGCGCCGCCCCAACGCCCCTCATTATCCGGCCCTTCGATCAGGAGCACGCACTCGCCCCGGGCGGGCCGCTCACGGAAGTAAGCCGCAAGCTCACCGAGACTTCCCCGCCGCACTTCTTCATGCAGCTTGGTCAGCTCGCGCGCGACCGCGGCCCGACGCTCGCCGAGAACGAAGAGCGCGGCGTCCAGTGTTTCGACGAGGCGGTGGGGCGCTTCGTAAAAGACGAGCGTCGCTTTGAGGGTAGCCAGCTCTTGGAACTTCTGCTCGCGCTCCCTTGCGCGACGCGGCAGAAAGCCCCCGAAATAGAACGGATGCGGCGGCAGCCCCGAGACGACCAGAGCCGCTACCAGGGCCGACGGCCCCGGCAGCGGAACCACCGGTATCCCATGGTCGATCGCCCGGCGCACCAAGGGGTAGCCTGGATCGCTCAGCACCGGCGTACCGGCATCGGAGACTAGAGCGCCGTCTTCGCCCCGGAGAAGCCTTTCCACGAGCTCCTCCGCCCGCCGCTCCTCGTTGTGCTCGTGACAGCTGATCACCGGTTTCTCGATGCCGAAGTGGCTGAGGAGGTTGAGGGTGCGGCGTGTATCCTCCGCGGCGATCCAGTCCACTTCCTGCAGCACCGAGAGAACCCGCAAGGTGATATCCTCCAGGTTCCCGATGGGTGTGGCGCATAGATAGAGGCGTCCGGGCTTACGCTCCGACCCGCTGCTTTCCCGAGCGCTTGAGCTCTTCGGCTGTGACTTCAACGCGCTCACCACTCTCGGATAGCTGCACCACGACCGACTCGCGCATCACCAACACGTCGACGACTTTCCCCTTGCCGCGTTTCGTCGAGACGAGATCGCCCACCTTGGGCAGCTCACTCTTGATCTGGCGATAGATGTCCGCCTCAAACCTGAGGCAGCACTTGAGGCGCCCGCACACGCCCGAGATCTTGCTGGGGTTTAGAGAAAGGTCTTGCTCCTTGGCGTGGCGGATCGATACGGGATCGAAATCGGTGATCCACGTGGCGCAGCACAGAGGCCGCCCGCAGATGCCGTAACCGCCCAGCGTCTTTGCCTCGTCGCGCACCCCGATCTGGCGCAGCTCGATGCGGGAGCGAAACCGCTGCGCCAGGTCCTTGACGAGCTCCCTGAAGTCCACCCGCTTCTCTGCCGTGAAGTAAAAAATCACCTTACTCTTATCGAAAGTGTACTCCACGTCGATCAATTTCATGGGAAGTTCGTGGCATGCGATCCGTTCCTGGCAGAGCTTAAACGCTTCCCGTTTGCGGGCGGCGTTCTCCCGCCAGATGGCCAGATCGTCTTCGGTCGCGACGCGCAGCACCTTTTTCAGTGGCTGGGCGATATCCTCATCGGGCACCTCTTTGGGCCGGACGATCACTTCACCGAGCTCGATCCCGCGCGCCGTCTCCACGACGACCCGCGAGCCCACGGTCACCTCAAAGGGACCAGGATCGAAATAGTACACTTTGCCCGCCGTCTTGAAGCGGACACCGACGACTCGTGTCATCGAGCCAAGCTCCTTTGGACGTTGGTCAACATCACGTCGACCGTAAGCCGGAAGTTGGCGTTGGCGCGCAGCCTCAAGCGGGCCCGCTCCACTTCGCGCAAAGCATTGGCGGTGGCCTCGGCCGAGAAAGTGCCTGCTTGGCGCTTTAGGCGCGCCAACGCATCTTGGTTCGCCACCGCGGCCCCGGCGCCTTCTTGGAGCAACAGGAGATCTCGCAGCCAAAGGAAGAAAAGATTGAGGTAATCGTCCACGCGCTCCCGTTCCCTTTCCAGCTCCTCGCCCACGAGGATGACGGCACGCGCTCCCTTTTCCCTCTCCGAAAGGTGTTCGATCCATGACGCGACGCGCTCGCGGATCCCAAAGTAGTCGCGCTCAGCCGCGGCGATCGCCCGCTTCAAGCTGCCTCCGCTCACCGCGGCGGCGACGGCCGCATGCTCTTTGGGAGTCCCCCTCGCTTCGAGAAAGTCGATCACCTGCTGCGTAGAGAGCGGTTGGAAGCGAACGATCTGACAGCGGGAGCGGACGGTGGGCAAGAGAGCGTTGGGGTTGGAAGCCACGAGCAAAATGACCGTATGCCCCGCGGGCTCCTCCAGCGTCTTCAGGAGGCTGTTTTGTGCGGCGGCGGTCATCGTCTCGGCGTCGTCGATCACGGCAACCTTGCGCTCGGCTTCGTAAGGTTTNAGAGCCAGCTCTCGCTGCAGCTCCCTCACCTGGTCGATCCCGATGGAGTCGCCCGAAGGTACGACCAGGTGGGCGTCCGGGTGACTTCCCCGCTCGACCTGGCGACAAGCCCGGCACAGACCGCAAGGATCTCCTTCCTGAGGGCGGGTGCAAAGAAGCGCCTGGAGGAAAAGGCGCGCGACGATCCCCTTGCCCACGCCCTCCGGTCCCACCAGGGCGTAGGCGTGCGCTACTCTACCCGCCGCGAGCGAGCGGCGCAGGTGCTCTTTGACTGTGTCGTGGCCATAGACCTCGCTCCAGTGCACAGAGGCCTCTCTCCTTGCGACAGACGCTCATGTTCACCTTCGGCCACGAGCCCGCCTCAGCGGAAGTAGTCGAAAATGATTCCACGGATGTCGTCGATCCTGGCGGCAATACTGAGCGCGTCCTTCGTACCCGAAAGGACCAAGTGCGCCAGCTCGTCCAGTTTCGCATCGACGATGCGCACCAATACCGAGACACTGGGACGTCCCCTCCGGGTAAAGACCCGCACGTGCTCAACGAGGTACGCCCTCTCCAGAATGCCGCTCAAGAACTCCTTAAGCGCCTGCCTATACGCGATGAGGTTCTCCAGGGTCGGAGATCGCTTTAGCGCCTGGGCGGCCGCTTCGACCGGCTCGTAGTTCGCGCGGATCTCGTAGGGCAGCGCGTGGGTCGTCTCAGCAGACTGGAGGGCCTCAAGGAACGGGCTGTGGCGGATGCCGACGCCCCGCCTCGCCTCGCCCTTCGCCGGAGAGGGCGCGACCGCACGCCGCTTGGAGCCGCTCACTTTCACGCGCCGCCGCCCTCCTCGCCCTCGAAGAGACCGCGCCGCTGAAGCTCGCTGAGGACGGCCCGGTGGACGTCCTCGACCGGTGCAGACGCATCGATGAGCACTACTCTCCCGGGATCCCGGCGGTGGATTTCGAGGTAGCCCTGCCGCACCCGCACGTAGAAGTCAACGCTTTTTTCCTCCATCCGGTCAGATGGCGTGCGCCGGCGCCGCGCGGCCACCTCTGGGTCGATGTCGAGGAGAAAGGTGACGGCGGGCACAAGCCCGCCCGCTGCGATCTGGTTGACGGAGCGGATGACTTCCAGCGGTACGGCGCCGCCGTACCCTTGGTAGGCCTCGGTCGAATCGGTGAACCGCTCTGAGACGACGACCTCGCCCCGCGAAAGAGCCGGAAGGATCACCCGCTGCACATGGTCCGCCCGGTCCGCCGCCATCAAGAGCGCCTCCGCGGTCGGCGGGATCTCCGCTTCCCGAAAGTGCAAGAACAGGCGGCGGATCTCACGGCCCAGCTCGGTGCCGCCAGGCTCCCGGGTGTGCACGGCGCGGACGCCCCGCTCGTGAAAGGCCTGGACCAGCCGGCCGGCCTGCGTCGTCTTGCCGCAGCCGTCGATCCCTTCGAATGTGATGAACACGCCTTTCACAGGTGGCCTCCTCCCCGGGAATCACGGCGGGGCGACGGGGCTGCTGCGCCCGGCCAAGCCGTCGTTCCAGCCCGTCTCCTCCATCAGCTCTTCGACGAAGCCCTGGAGCTGGTGGAGTGTGTTGGACCGCACGAGCCGGACGGGAAGCCCCCTCTGCTCCGCCTCCCTGAGGCGTTTCGGCAACTTGCGATAGTGCCCCTTCAACGTAAGGACCATGTCCGCCTCCTGCAGCACCTTCGTCACTTCAGCCGGAAACCGGCTCTCCTTCAAGGCCTTCTCAAGGCGATTGCGACTGACTGCAAAGGGAAAGATGCGCAGGGAACGCCCAGCGGAAAGACCGTCCCGAAGCGTTCCCGAGGCCAGGCGGCGTTCCGCTGCTGGAGGAAGGACGGCCCCCGCTTGAGCCCGGTCATACCCCTTTCGCTCCGCCGGAGCTTCCATGACTTCGATGCCGCCGTCCGGCCGGCGCACGCGCACCTCAAGGAGCGGCGGCAGCCCCCGCAGGACCCGGTCCACCGCCTGCCCGACGTCGTGGCAGATGGCGAGCCTGTCCTTCTCCTCGATCTCGATCAGCACGTCGAAGGTAGGCGGAGCTTTTCGCTCGAGGACGGTCTTTTGCGTGCCCCGCTTTCTCGCCTCTTCATCCCCCAGCGTCACCGCCTGTACCCCGCCGACGAGATCCGATAGAGTCGGATTGAAGACCAGGTTTTCCAGGGTGTTTCCGTGGGCCGTTCCGATCAGCCTGACGCCGCGCTCGGCGATGGTCCGCGCCGCTTCGGCCTCGGAGGCCGTGCCGATCTCGTCGATCACGATGACCTCGGGCATGTGGTTCTCGACGGCCTCGATCATCACGTCCGCTTGGGTCATCGTGACCGGAACCTGCATCCGCCGGGCGTTGCCGATGGCCGGATGCGGAATGTCCCCGTCGCCTGCGATCTCGTTGGAGGTGTCGACAATGATCACCCGCTTGTGAAGCTCGTCGGCCAGCACCCGGGCAAACTCCCTGAGCATCGTCGTCTTGCCGATTCCGGGCCGGCCCACGAAGAGGACGCTCTTGTCCAGCTCGACGACGTCGCGTACGATCTCGACGGTGCCATAGACGGCACGCCCGATCCGACANGTGATGCCGACCACTTCGCCGCTTCTGTTGCGAATGGCCGAAATCCGGTGAAGCGTCCGCTCAATGCCGGCGCGGTTGTCGAGGCCGAAACCGCCCGTCCTTCTCAAGACGTGTTCGAGGTGCTCGGCGGTAACCGGGTGGTCGCTCAGATGCTCGATGCCGGAGGTGAAGCGAGCCTGAGGCAGTCGCCCGAGGTCCATGACAATCTCAATCAGACTCGAGAGGTCAGATCGCTCCTCGAGGGCCTCCCGAATATGCCCTGGAAGGACCTGGAGAAGCTGGTCGAGGTTGTCGACGATCTCATGTTGGCGCAAAGGTCACGCCCCCTGAAGGAGCTTTCCGTATCATTTTACCCAGACTCTTTGACCACGCCGAGAAAGCTGAGCCCTGCGTGCACGGGGCCTCTCATCTCCCACCCTTGGGCGACGGCATGCTCCAAGTATTCGACGATCTCCTCGGTGACCTCCTCACCCGGCACGACCACAGGGATGCCGGGCGGATAGGGACAGACGGTCTCGGCCGAAATTCTTCCCATGCTTTTTTTCAACGGAACCCAGGCGATCGGACGGCTTACCGCCTCCCACGGCAGCATTCGCCTGGGCGGCGCGGGCGGCGGAGGCAAGACCGGCGCCTTGCCGGGCCCGCCCGTTTGACCCAAGTCTTTCAGAGCCGCCATGAGGCGCTCGGTGTCGGCTTGGGTGTTGCCCGGTGTCACGAGAAGCACGACGGCCCGTTGGTTGCCCATCTCCACCTGCACGCGCCAGCGCTCGCGCAAAAAGCGCGCCGCTGCAAGGCCTGTCCACCCGGCCTGACCTACGTTGACGACGATCCTCGCGGGGTCCAACCGGGCCTGCCATCGCTCCCAGGCTTCATGCGGCGAAAGACAGTAAAACGGCGTCTCCCTTTGGACGGCCTCGCGGACGGCGCAAGCGAGCTCCACCGCAGCGCTCCAACGTTGCTGGCCCCTCGCCTCCATTTCGTCGACCGCCGACTCAAGCGACGCCAAAAGCAGGGGCGAGGCACTCGTCGTCTGAAACAACGTGAGAGCCCGATCAACCCTGGGCAAGATCTCCGGTGCCCTTTCGCTGACGTGGAGCATCGACGCCTGCGTCAAGGCGGGCAGCATCTTATGGGTGCTCTGCACGCTCACGGAGCACCCCCATGCCAGCGCCGTCGGCGGTGCACCGGGGCAAAAGCGAAAATGCGCGCCATGGGCCTCGTCGGCAAGCACGGGCACCGCTCCCGCCGCTTCGGCTACGGCGAGCCCGTCGGCGGCGAGTCCATAGTAGTCGGGGGACGTGACGACGA
>NICF_comb_assmDRAFT_10000665_pt1 | contig 28970 bp, 51 predicted proteins | sample NewIslPassag4_SG_FD_11279 | JGI IMG/M metagenome (IMG submission 11279) | reverse complement strand
AACACAAGCCACCACTATCACAAGACCGCCATAGAGAATCGACTCCATTACAACAACTCCTCGAGCCTTGCTATACAGTAGTCCAAAGTATCCAACATCCCCCTCGTGTACGAATCCCATCTAACCTCTTTGTACTGTTCATATTTCGTCTCCAAATCATCAATAACCCGTTCAATCTCTTCTCGGTCAATCTTGGTCATCCTCACGCCTCCTCGTTCGTTCGATTGTCACTTTAACAACCTCGCATAAGTTCAATCTTGGACAACCGCCGTCCTCAAAACACATCTGAGACAGACAACGTATACGTCCCTCTTCATCGATCCACGCTCGAATTTCATCACTTGTTTTTGCATCACGTTTCATTGAAAAACCTCTCTGTCCAAGGTTCTACCTTGACCACTTCTTCCCGTAACTTCTCTGCCAAATCGGCTATTTCCCACTGCGCCCCTCGTCCTTTTCTGCGTTTACCATAGAAGTCTAGCAAGGCCCTTAGGTTTGCCGTTATCACTAGGTTGCATGTTGCTGCATTTGGCAGAACCATTCTTGCGTCTTCGGCTGGAATACCGTATTCTCGAAATGTGTTATAAAAGTTTTGGATTCCGCCCATCACAAGCTCATATATCTCTTTAGCTTCCCTGTTTCTTTCAATAGTTTTTGGCACTACATAGCCAAACCCACCTGTTTTATCATCGCTTCCAAACTTGACATACCTCTGACTCTGCACACTATAGCTAAACCCGACCCTATGCCTAGTCAATTGCGCCAAACACGCTCTGCTGATCCCCTCTATTGCGAATGTGAAAGTGATGTGTTCTAGTGTGCTGGTGTGTCCACTCCTGACAATGTGCCGAAATAGCCGATCTGCGTCTGTTCCGCCTTCTCCGTCTGTCGCCTCTTGGCCAAAGTATTTGTGACCTTCTCTTTTTACGATTTCTGTCGGTTTGTTGGGTGAATAGCATGTCCTGATGGCCTTCAGAGCCACCAATTGGCCATCAGTGATGTTATTATCAAGCATGGACTCTAAAAATTCAGTTGATAGACTGTCCAGAACATCATCAGTAACCCGTGTATACGCTATCAGCTTGACGTTCACTTCCGCCCCTCCATTCCTGATGATTGATTGTGTCTCTGCTCATCCCTTCACATCCTTTGTTGCTGTCATATTGACAGTTTCCAGCAATCTGTATCCTCGTATCCATAGCAAGGGTGACCGCCTTTTTCTGTAGACTTCCATCCCATCCTTTCTGCGGTACATGTAGCGTTTTTCCATCAGCCAATTTCCTCCTTTTTCGGCTTGGTCTTTGTGTATAAATCATAGAATGATTTTTTCTTCCTCCTGCGAGGCGGACCGTACTTTCTATGGATTTCAGCTAATTCCTCTGGTGTCAGAAAATACGTTTTCACAGGCCCCGGCCCACTGCTGTTGCGGTTCCCGAATCTCAAATCACCATAGCGCATAGTTAGTCTGATCACTTTAGCCCCTCCCCCAATCGCTTGGTTCTATCACGCCTTGCCTTGCCAAATCCATAATAAGGATGGCAACTTCATCAGGATCACGGTCTATACCGGGATCAGCAGCAATCTCATAGACCGTCGCCCCTTTTCGATACATCTCAGTAACGGCATAAACCTGACGCTCGTCCCATGTAAAATCCATGTCCTCACAGGCAACGTAAATGTTCCTGCGTCTCTTTCTCAGATATGCCTTTTCAATATGCGTGATAGCTGCCTGTTCAGACATAAATCAATCCTCCTTCGGCAGCCTGTACCATTTGCGGTTGAATATGCCGTCTGTAGTGATGATGTATTTTTCGGTGATCGTGATTAGCCGACCAGTTGCAACGTGTTGTTTGTGCATCATGCCGTCCTCCTTTCCCCACCCATCTTGGTCAATTCACGTCTGAAAAATGCATTGACAGCATCTCTTTTTTCAGGCGCAGGGTTGATACATTGCTTCAATCTTTCCTCGCCGTCAGTCCACTTCAATACCTGCTTGGAAACAAGAATCAGGATCACATTCGCCAACAAAGGTTCCCCAAATTTGATGGCATCCTCATACCATTCCCTCACCGTCATGTTTCATCCTCTCCTTTATCGCTTCAATGCGCTTGTCAATCTGTTCATACAAAGCCATGCCTTTTCTGTAGTCGTCCTCCGTGATCAAAGGGTTTGATAGATACTCAGCCCCTTTGACCAGTCTTGCTAACAACTCCCTGTATTCTTTCTCCAGTTCACTCATCGCCCTTGACCTCGTACTCTACGAATCTTTGCATCCAGCCTTTGAACAGGTAGTGGAACTCAGCCACTCCAACATCCCGCCCCTTAGCTATGATGGATGTGACCAACTTCCCTGCCGTGATGGGTATTCGCTGCTCCTCTTGCAACCGCTCATCATGCCAGAGGAACTCTACCACATCTGCATCCTGTTCTATTTCCCCTGAGTCTCTCAGGTGGTTTAGCTTAGGCTTGTCATTTGCCCCCTCCCTGTTCATCTGAGCGAGCATAATGAAGGGGCAGTCTATTTCACGTGCAATCTGTTTTGCTTTTCTAGTTATTCTTCCGATTGCCTGTGATCTTGTCTCCCCTTTTGCCTGTTGAGGGTCCATGATAGTCAGATAGTCAACGATAATAGCCCCGATCTTGCCATGTCTGCGTTTGGCTCGCCTTGCAACCGCCCTAACCTCATCAATGCTCACTCCTGATGCATCATCAACACTGATCGGTAGATTCATCAGTTCCTCTGCGTACGCTTTTTCAATCTTCTTTTTGGTGATGTCATCGAATCTTTTTCTCCTGATGTAATTAGGATTTAGTGCGGTTAGTGAAGATAGCATTCTAGTAACCAGTTGTTCTCTGCTCATCTCCTGTGACCAAATCAATACTTGCCCAACGTTCTGCTTTGCTATTCCATAGGCCATCTGCAACATTTTTGCTGTCTTCCCAACAGAGGGACGACCAGCTAAGATATAGAGCCAACCCCGACCGAGACCGCCCATCCATTCGTCGAACTTGCTAAAACCTGTCAAAATCATGTCATCCTGTGTATTGAGGTATTCAAAGTAGTCATCCCTGAACTCAGCCAAGGATTTCATCCCGCTTCCGCCCTGTGGTCTGATCGACTCTATCAACCTTTCGACCTCGGCATAATACTGTGACTCGTTTTCAAACGTACCTTCTAGAGAAAGGCGCTTGATCTGCTCTGCAACCTCCACGCCCCGCCTTTTCAGCCCCTTCTCCCTGACAACAGAGGCGTAATAGGAAGCATTTGCAGTAGTGGGAACCGAATTGACCAGCTTAGTCAGATAGTTCATCCCGCCCACATCATCAAAGCGCTTGTATTTCATGAGCATTTCCGAAACGGTCACTAGGTCCACAGGGTTGTCATTGTTATACAAGTGCATAATGCCTTTCCATAAAAGCCTATGGGACTCACTCGAGAAGTCATTGACATCAACCGCATCACACACATCATCTAGCACCGTGCTATCCAGTAGCACCGCCCCGATCAAGGCGGCCTCAGCTTCCAACGCCCCTTTGTCTATACCACTTGTCAATGTCAAAGTCATCTGGGCTACCTCCCGCTGCAATATGCTTGTTTAAAGCGACTTCCATATCGAACAATGATGGTTCTCTGGTTTGTCCATTTGGTTTATCTTCAGGGGAATCGAGGTAATCTTCATAAGGTTTCTTATCACTAAGGAACGTCTTGGGATGTTTAATAAATTGCTTTTCAGTACCTAAACGCTTGCACTCCTCGGCATAGTTAATACAGGCTTGTAAAAGCCTCTCTGGAGTTTCACCTTGTTTAAGACGTGTTTTCCATTTAGCAAATGCTTCTCTCTTACCCACTTTTCTTGGATAGTGTTTCCAAAACTCCTCAAATTCAGTGGTATATTCGTTTTGACCATTATTATTGTTTTGTTTTTGTTTATGTTTATGTTTATTAATGTCTTCCAAATGGGTTTCCAGATTGGTTTCCAAATTGGTTTCCAAATTGGTTTCCAAATTGGTTTCGTATAGGAAACCAATTTTATACTTGCCTGCTTCACCCTTTTTACCTCGTTTGTATTCAATAAGCCCTTTTTGCTCCAACAGTTCCCTTACTTTATGGAGTTCAGACTTGGACATTTGACATACTGCCATTAACGTTTGATTGGCTACCGAAAATTCTCTTTTCCACCCAGCCTTATTGTTCATATGCAAGATTGCTAAATATAAAGCCTGTTCTTTGGGTTTCAAAGGGTTTAGCAGCAACCAATCATAAAACGCATTAAGCTGTTTGATATAATTCATGCCATCATCTCCAGTCAGTTAATGCCAAGGAGCGGGAGGCCTCCTTAGAAAGGAGGTTCCTCCACGTCAATGACTTCTGATCCCTCAAACAGACTAGCCACATCATCAATTTGCTCTACTTCAACTTGTTCTGCTTCCTCTACCCCGACAAACTCCTTGATCTGATCTAGCGAACGTTCCTGCAACAGCTTGATAACTTTACTAGCGTCCTGAGACGTCAATTCGTTTACGCTAGATGTGTTAAAACCTTTCTCCAACATTTTGCTTAGCAAGTTGTCATCAACGCCCTTGTCTTGTGCTAGCTTCTTTATGAAGTTCACTTGTTTGTTTGACGCCTTGCGATTGCCTGGTTTCGCTTCTTTGTGAAACTCTTTGTGAAACGGTTGATGGTTGTGTACTTCGTCATACTCAGCCCCGTTAATTTCCTCTGCTGACACTTCGCCGAACCCGACTAAGTCAAGGATTGCCCTGTTCTTTGCTCTTGTGATTGCATGTGCCCTGATGTTGTGTATTGTCCGTTGCTTTTCGACTTTCTCATCAAAGGAACACGACCCGTCGGCGTCTTGGTATGCTCCTGTAGGCAAGTGCATGGCTCTAGCGGTTGCAATCCAAGCGATAACCTTGCCTCCTTTGTCGTATAGAGGCTCATCTTTCAAAAGCTCACAGCTTATATTGAAGAATCGCTGAACCTTTCTAACAAAGCTCTTTTTCGGATGCTTTTTTCCTGCTATCGGCTGAAAATCGTCCTCGGTTGCAAGTCGCTCTTTCAATTGCTGATATAGCCGAAACTGCTGAACTGCATCATCAATCGACCCAGCAGGCGTTATCATCCCTGTTGTTTGCGACTTGACCACCGCCAGTTTTTCCTCTGGAACAGCCATTTATTTTCCTCCTTTGCATAAATCTCGAAATGGGCAAAACGAACATGAAAAGCTTTCTTCAACTGGATAAAACATCCCTGAACTAATCGCCTGTGCTACGCCCTTGATAAGGGTTTTAGTACGTTCGATTCTGCTGTCATCAATTTGCGTTTCAAGATGCGTGATCTTGGGCCCCGACTTCAAGTTCACCGTGTAATCAAGCTGGGCCCCTGATTCACGCTCTCCTGTCATCTCACGGTAGGTCATGGCGTAGGTTGAGAGCTGGATGGAACGATCGGCTTCATCCTTTGCAGGGGTTCTTTTTGCCGTTTTAAAATCACGGATTTTGCCATCTCTTTCAACCAAATCAATGACGACTTTCACTGGTACGCCTTCTATATCAACTGTTGTCCCCTGCTCGATCATCAAAGGACGTAACTTCTGGCCTACCTGTTCATAGTAGTGGGTGGTCATGATGAGACCAGCGTCTTTCAATCGCCCCTGATCTTCCCCATCTTCCCACTCCACCTCGGCCTTTTCACGGTCCCATGCTTCGGAAAAGGTATCCTGCACGTCTTCAACAGAAAGGATTTCTCCGCCCTTTAGCTTGGCTCTGTTTGCCGTCTCGATTGCTTTGTGAAAGCTACGACCAAGCAATAAAGAGGATGTGACAGGTGTCCTCAAACCGTGAATATATCGGTATTCATACTGCCTTGGGCAGCGTAGGTATGTCCTAACCTGAGACACCGAAAGAAAACCTGTAGGGAGGTTCATATGATCACCTCATGCCAGTTGCATTGCTGGCTAGAACGTGATATCCTAAAGAGGAATAATCTTCTAGATCCCGAGGATTGAGTTCTAGCCAGCGCAAGCTGGCTGTTTTGTTTTTAGATATATTCTTTTGTCGCTCCGTAGGCCCATTCAAGATATTCCTCTAAATCGTCTTCCTCGACTGTATGTCCATACTCTGGAAACGTCCACGCTTCGTATTCATAGAAGGTTCCACGCTTGTATTTTGCAACAGTAGTGGGTTTGGCCCCAAGAGCCTGCTCCAAGTAGAGGTCAAGATTTCGTGCTGATACCTTGTCCTCGCCTTCGTATCTATTCGCATTTGGAAATGTCCAAACCACACCCTCCAGAGGATCGCCAAAGATGTCTTGTTCAATCTGTTTGGCGGCTAGCATACAACACGCTCCTTTCATACAATTTTCCATTCGGCTTTGTGGTATTTGAGGAAACACGACAACTCAAAGAACCACATATCCTGCCAATAAATGCATTCATATCCTTCAACAATTGACTCTCCGCAACCGCATGCGCAGAGGTCAATTATTCGTCTCACCGTCTCCCTCCTTTCCTTTTGCGCTCACCTAGGCGGCGCTGATGACACGATGCACCTGCGAGAAGCAGTGATTTTTATGTTTTTTTGCTTTTGGACTGATACACCAGCACCGCCTAGGCCAGCGCCCCTCGATATGAGGGCAACTGGCTGGACATGGGAGGGACGGAAAGGTATAATGGGTAATGAGGGAAAGGTGTTCATGCGCTACACTCAGTGTGGCGCTTTTCTTTTTGGTCAAGGTAAAGCGCTGACTTCTCACAGATTATGGCCAACTCAGGTTCGCCAACACGTTCATATTCAATAGCCATCAGGATGAGATCGATCTTGTCCACTTTTTCACCTCCTTTAAGCCACCAGCAATGTCAAGGCTACTCCTGACATCTGTAAGATGTTTTGGATAATGCTAATACCGTCCATCCCAAAGAGATAAGCTATGAGAACCTCTTGAGTCTGAGTGACTCTGACCCAGTCAATCATGACCTTGGCTGTTGCTTCTTTGGCTCCCGTTTCTATCTTGCTGATGCATGAACGTGACATATGTAAGAGTTCTGCTAACTTCTCCTGACTCAGCCCCGCCTTCTTCCTACAGACACGCAACACCTGTCCTAGGTCCATTTCATTCACTCACCACCTTGTTCTAACATGGAACAGACAAAATAGAAGATTCCTAGTATCATAGAATTGTCATCCTCAATGACCTATCCTCACCCTTTCCCTCACCTCACAGCTTGTCCCCTCATGCTGGGCTCATCGCCCAGCCGCCTCCTTCACCATCCTCTCTGACTCGTACATAGGCTTTGGCTGAAAATAAGGCGCAAATGCTTCCTCAAAGACTTCTTTCATGGGACGTGTGCCGAATGTCTCGTTGACAATGCGGATTTTGGTTTTCTTCCTCACTTTCTCCCCTCCCTTGCTTCATGCTATGCTGAGTGGACGCTAGGACGGCCCTTTCAATCGGTCAATTTCAGCGCAAATTTCATGAAGCCATTCCCAATCGTTGGTTTGGTATGCCATGAAAGATAGGTTTTTGAGACGCCCAAGCTTCCAGTAGTAGTCATCAAGCCATCTTTCACACTCATGCCATTCACGTTGCTCAACCTCGTTTAGAGTGCGGTATTTTCTGAGGTGATACAATTCAAGAAAACGCTCCTGAACAGCATTCATGGGATCACCTCTTTCAAGCCGTTGATTTTGTTGACGTTTTGTCAACTTTTCGTTTAAAAAAATCCTCTATGTTCGTATCGAGAGCCTTCGCCAATTTGGGGAGCATCTCGGCTTTAACGCTCCTATCATTGCTTTCATACTTTGAAATCGTTGACGGACTAACGCCTAATACGGACGCTACATATTTAGCAGTTAAGCCCTTAGACTCTCTGATTTCTTTAAGACGAGTGCCAATTTTATAGTCCAAGCTGCCCACCTCCTGTGCTATTTATTGGCGTTTCGTCAACTTCTTAACTACATTATAAATTGACAAAATGCCAATGTCAAGCCTTTATTTTCAATTTGTTGGCTTTTTGCCAAGAATATTTTCCGGCTTGTCAATATCGGTTATACTTGGTATGAGGTGGAGCAAAATGAACGTTGATAAGAAGATAGTGGGTAAAAGGTTAAAACACATACGAGAAAGGAAACATTTAAAACAAAATTATGTGGCTAAAAAATTGGGTGTACATAACAGCACGTTAAATAAGTATGAGTCAGGAGAAAGGGAACCTGACTTGGAAACGCTCCACAAATTGGCTGAAATATATGAGGTTTCCACCGATTACCTGCTAGGGCGTACTGATTACCCGCAAGGTATCGATCTAACAAACAAATCAGAGGAAGAGAAAAATAAAATATATGATCAATTTGTCATTGAAAAGGCTGATGAACCCATCAAATTCAGGGGAAAAGAACTCACACCTGAACAACTCGAATACCTGAACAAGGCTCTGAATATCATTAATGAGTTGCCTCCTGAGAAAATTAAACACGTAATGAAGGCAACTGATCTCGCCATGGAGGCATTCAAGATAGCAGAGAAAGAGAACGAGAAAGAAAAGGGGGAATCGTGATGTCTGATGAAAAGAAAGATGAGAAGACTAAAAAGCCGATCTATAAACGTTGGTGGTTCTGGGTTGTCATCGTCATCATCATTGCTATTGCCGCAACTGGTGGAGATGATGAGCAGGTAGCAGAAGAACCAGCAGAGGAAGCGTCAGCAGAGGAAACATCTAACAATGAAGAGGAACAACAAACAGAGGAAGAACCCAAGCAAGAAGAACCTGAACGGGAGGAACCTGTAGAGGAAGAACCAGCCACTCTTGAGGATAAAGTAAGGAAAATCATCGCTGACACTGTGGGGCTAGAAACAAGGGGAGAGGATCGTATAGTAGCGATATATACAGAAGAGGCAGAACAGGGCGGAACCTTCGTTCTTATTGATCTGATCGGCGAAGACGGCCTCACCTTAAACACTACAAAGTCAGCCATGTGGATGTATACGCTCGATATTTTCAAACCCTTATTCGAGATAGAGGAAGTGTCGGAGGCAAAAATTTCATGGCAACTCGAATTGATGGACCAATACGGAAACACAGACTATGGTCACGTGATGGGTATAACCTTCTCAAGAGAAACAGCAGAAAAGGTCAACTGGGACGGCATACCCTATGAGAACGTCCCCAAGATTGCTGATGAATACTTTGAACACCCAGCTTTAAGAAACTAAAAAAGGGCCAGTTTTGGCCCTATTTTTGTTGGTTGGTTTGCAAAGGGTATATATTCCATTTGGAATGTGTACCTATTGCAAAACATTAGAACTGATGTTCTCGAAATGGTACCTGATGTCAAGTGAACCGTCTGGGTGAATGTCAATTCTTTCTATTAATGTGGTGAACACATGATGGAGGTCTTGGTCCTGATTCTTGAGCGCCTCAAACGCCTCTTGGATGTTCCTCACTTGCTTTTCAGCGTTCTCCCTAACGCTCATGGTTTTGAGTTTTTCCCTTGTCCTCACAATTTCCTGTTCAATTTCATGTCGCTTCTGTTCAAATTCACTTTTGTCTATGAGTTGATCAAGATACAGGTCCAGCAGATTCTTTTTGCGCTGCTCAAGCTGTTCAAGGCTGTTTTCAAGCGCCTTGACTCTGCTTTCAAATAGTTTTTCATGTTGACTCTCAAAGTCAAAGGTCATTGAGTTTGAAAGTTCGATCAGCCTATCTATGATGGCTTGCCTGAATTCGTGATATTGTATAGGATCATGGTTGACACACAGGTCTTTCCCGCCTCGTCTATACCTGCTGCATTTGAGATAGGCCCACTCGGTACGGCTGCCGTCTTTTTTGTGTTTGTACGACTGAACTATAACCATATTTGAGCCGCATTCAGCGCATTTCACAATACCCCTGAACTCATTCCAAGGGGTAATTCTCCTTCCCCTGTGAGGCGCATATGTGTCATTCGCCTTTTCCCAAACGTCTCTGGACACGATAGCAGGGTGATGGTCTCGAAAGATAGTCCACTTGTCTTTGGGGTTGCGAATCTGTTTTCTACGTCCCCTGATCTTTTCTTTCCTATATTGGTTTAGGATGAAATCGCCGCAATATGTAGGATTCTGGACAATTCTTTGAACGGTTGTCATTTGCCACTTTTTGCCTGTTGGAGACGGTATTTCCTCATCAAGGTCAATATACATGGGCTGGGTTGGGATGCGTCTGGCTGGATTGTTCAACATGTATGTGATCATCTTGTACCCATACCCATGGACCCTCCAAGCAAATATCTGCCTGATTATCCTTGCTTCATCTTCTTTGATTTGGAGACGACTGACCTGTCTTTCCGCATCTCTCACCCTCACATAACCAAAGGGGACTTTGCCTATGTGACCTCCCTGCCTCACTTTTTGTGCCAGAACCCCAGCTATGTTGACTGACAACATTCTTGAATACTGCTCATTGAAGAGACTGGACATCTCGAAACGCATGTCGTTTTTCGATACGGTCATTGAGTCCAAACCCTCTTCAATGCTGATGATCCTGACATTGTGTTCGTGAAGGGTGTCACGTATATCCAAAGCGTCTTTGATGTCCCTTGCCAATCGGCTGAGGGACTTGAACACCACCATCTTGATTTTCTTCTGCCGAGCCTGTTCCAATATGTACTGCATGGCTTCTCTCTCTGCCAACACAGTCCCAGATATACCCTCGTCCTTACACACGGCTTCCTCACGCCACTTGAAGCCGTTCTGTTCTAACCAATAGCGACATATAGCTATCTGGTTTTCGACCGAGGAAACCTGCTCATCCCTGTCAGTAGATACCCTGACATATACTAGGTACTCATCATCCCCTATGTACTGATATGCGTCTTTGTTTTGAATCACAGCTTGCCCCTCCCAGTTTGCAATTGGTCCATGTGACTATATATTGTATATGTCTATGAGAAAAAAAGGAAGGCGGTGCAATCAACCGCCCTCTAGTTCATCCTCTATAGCTGCCGCCACTTCGGCAGAAATAGCCCCAACCCGAACCAACTCATCGAACACAACGGCCACATCATCGGCCAGAACTATGCCCATCCTTTCACACAGAACGAAAATCTTCCTACGTATGTCTTCATACATACTCTGGCCCCCTTTTGAGATTATGTACGAAAAAAACACTTGAAATAGGGGACAATCTTCTGTATATTCAAATTGATGTGTTGTTTTTACAGAAGGCTTGTCCCTTTTTTACCGCCAAAAAAGGCGGCTTTTTTTGTATCTGAATTAGAACAAATGATCGCATATCAATTTTATCCATTTTTGCAATCTTTGTAAAGGAAATTGCTGCCAAGAAAGGTAAATGAAGGCCAGTTTACTTTATTTTACGTTTTCTGGGTCGACTAAAAAAGGGGACTATGGTAGCGAGTGGATGACAAATTGCGACCGTAGCCTACAATTCGAGGAACCGTTGTAGCAAAAAATAAAACCCAGCGCTACGGCTGGGTGATGCAATATAATTCATTTTTAACGATGTAATTGTATGCGGAGTATGCACCGAAAAAGGTCTCGATTCGCCCACTATCCAGATGCTTGATTTCTATGCTTCCGCCCTTGAATTGGACGGAAACCTTGTCCCTGTCTAACCTCCTGCCTTTCTCTTGCAGGAGTTCAAAGAACCGTTCTTTTTCTTTTTCCTTTCTTCGTTGTTCTGCTCTGTATTGATATATATTGATGAAAGGGTCTCCGTATCTATAGGAGACCATCACGCTCCCGTCAGGATACGTGCTGATATGCACGTCGTCCCGCATATGCACGTGTGTAACATGACGATCCTCATAGACGGTAGTGTTTCCTTCCATGGGAGGACGGATGTATGAATGGTTATAGCTTATTTCGCCTCTTGACTCTTCGTAGAGCCAAGAGACATAGCTGTGTTCAGGCAGGACATAGCACTTTTCTCCGTCAATGATTTCGATTTTGTTTTTATCCATTTCGGTTCCTCCTTTCATTCCCACCCTATTTGTCTCCGCCGGGCGGGTGGCGGTATTTTCACTCACGCGTACTTTCAACAGCTTCAATCGCCTTTTGCATAGCTTCCAACGCCTCCTCAGCGGTAGCGTGAAAGCTGATCCCTGACTCTCCATCCAATATGTCTCTGTCCGGGACTTCATCCGCATAGGGGTATTCAGATCCCCAGGTGAAGAAGTATCGTCCATCCTCTGCTTTTCCCACCAGATACGCTTCGTCGCGTACTGGGTAGTCCTCGCGGCGTTCAATAGTTTCGATAACTTTCATACGTTTCAACTCCTTTCCATAAACCTCTTCCATGGCCTGGACTGTGACAAGCCAAGTACCTCCTGATTTTCGGACTAGACCACGTTCAATGTATTTTTTCAATGGACCACGGACGCATGAAGCTCTGACTGTACCCGGTTGAAGCCCCCATCTCTCATCTGCTTCTGTTGCTGTCATCGTTTCGGAGATGGGGGAGATCACTCCCCCAGTTGCTCTGCCACTTCTTCCCGGAAAGTTTCCAGCACCGCCTCGAAATCATCCTCTTCCTCCGGGAAGTTTGCCGGATTCTCACCAGCCCCATACCAGATGTATGAGGCTTTTTGATTTTCCAGGTCCAGGGTGACGAGAACCTCGTCACCTTCTTGGACTTGATCCAGCCGTTCAGCGTCAACTTCAAAATATCGTTTGGCATCAACTACAAACTGCACTTTTTTCATTTTCGTCCCTCCTTTTCATTTTTGTGTATATCAGGCAACGCTGTTCAATACAGCGTCAGCCGTGATAACAACAACCTCGCAATTTTCCACTTTCACGAAGTAGCGACCCTTCCATGGCTCGCATACTTCGTATATGTGCCCTTCTTTCAACTCGAAATATGTTGTGCCTGTTTTCCCTGAGCTGCTCCATTTCCGCTCAACAGGGTTCAGGAACTCCCGATTGAACTTGAAGCGAGGGTGACGGCCAACGATCCGTGCAACCCACTCTTTTCCGCCAGAAGGTTGATGGTTCACGCCAAACACAATTGATCTGGGCTGACGTACTTCCTTCCAAGCGATCCTCAAAGCCAAAGCCATCCGAGCGATCCAGTCACCTTCCATCTTCCTAGCCAACTCAACTGCTCTTTTCATCACTTCTTTTTTCATCCTCTTTCCCCTCCGTCACGCTTCCGTGATTTCCTTTGTTGTCTATATCTTATCACGTATTCGTGATGAATGCAAGGGTTTTTTAAAAAAATTTTCTATCCAAAAACCGCATAAGATCAAGGTTTTTGACGCATCTAAAGAAGTTTTTATTTTCTGATAATTTATGGACAAATAAAAAAAGCCCCCACCAAAACGGTGAGGGACTATCTTCCTAATGCCTGATTCGCTTTTCGATTGATTCTTTCAAGCGCAACAGGGATTTGCCATGCGAACTCCTGTGTAATTGTGCCGTCTCTCAGCTTTTGAATCCAATATGCAGGGTTGCTTGCATATGCCAAAATGTTGTCCTTACACAAGGCTTTCAAGGCTTCCTCTGCGGCTTCTCGTTGCCAATCCTGCAACAGGATGTCACTCCTTTCGTAGAGCCTCTTCACTTCGCTTATAAACCAGTTCCAGCGACCTAATAGCGGTCTTGGACATTGCTTCCCCGTCCAGTGTTTGTGTGGAACCACCCGTGACAGGGGGATATTATGCTGTTTCATGAGATGTACGATCAGTCCAATCGCATTCGCTACCGCCTTTTCAAAATTTCCGTCTGCATTCTCACATATCTCTATTCCTATTGATTGACGGTTGCCTGTGCCATTTCTGCCATCGCCTGCATGCCAGCCGCATTCATTTGTGGGCAGATGTTGAACAATTTGTGTGTCATCTACCGTGAAATGCCATGATGTGCCTGCGCCGCCGCTTTTCAAATATCTAGCATGTGCAAGCGCATTTGCTCCCTTAGATGTGTTTGCCGTTGTGTGGACGGTGATATAGCGAGGCGTCATTGGATAGCGCGGTCTATTGCTGTTCCCCTTAGGTATGATGTCTTGGATGATCTTGACCACTAGTACCCTGCACCTGCCCCTTTTCCGTCAGCGTAGGCTTCTCCAAGAATATACGCAATCACAACAGCAGCAACCGACATAACAGCCTCGGAAGGCAGGTTTAAACCGAGCCCTTCATTTGCCACAATCAACAGCGCTGATACTATAGCCATCCAGAATTTACGTGATTTTAGCTTGCGTTTCACGTTATAACCCCCTTAGAAATTGAAAAAATATAGCAATATGCCCCCAACAATGCTCCCTATGATCGTTCTCAGTATCCATGTAGTGTTGTTGTCAATTTTGTCCAGCTTTTTTTCCATTCCCTCCACCTTCGTCTCTACGATCCCCACCCTTTTGTCTAAGTCATAGTACCTTTGCTCTAGTTCTTTTGCTTCCATATATGTCCCCTCTCTAGTCAATTCAGGGGATTGCCTTGTCCCCTTGTGTATTGTAGGATTAATTTACCTGCCTGCCTTTCCCTTGTGGGGCAGGTAGGTTGAGGGGAGGGTTCGGTTTGAAAGGTCAGCCCTCCCCAATAGCGTTTATATGGGTTTGTTTTAGAACTTCCTCTGCTATCCTTCTCATCTCCCTCACATGGTCAGGCATGGGCTGTATCTTTGCCAGTTCAGCCATTTCGTACCATTCGGTACGGGACAAAAATGCTTTGGCTTGTTCTGGAGTCATATCACCACCTCTTTTTTGAGCAAAATAAAAAACACCCTCCTTGGGTGTCTCATTGCTGCGCATTTTGATTCTGATATTCATCACTTCAAGCCGTTCACAACTTGCGTCACCACTTCTTTGAGGTTGCTCACTTGAGGAACATGATCAAGAGAATACACTCCAGCCAACACTAAGCTAACCCATACCTTCACCAATCCGCTGTTTTCATTGAACATACTATACCCCTCCTAATTGTGCTATTAGAATTGTCAATTCAGCAATAGCCTGTTTGGTTTCAGCAATTTCCTCACTCAAAGGCTTCCGATACACAGGTGGCGCTTCCGGCTCATTCGGGTCAGGATGCGAGAACTCTATTTGCAGTGTTTCAGGGTTCACACGATATCCATTGCACTCTGCAAAATCTTGCGCATATTCATCCCCATCTAAACGTAACAAACCTACTGTCTCTCTATCTCTTTTTTGTAATTCCAAAGAATTCATAAAGTCCTGTTCTTCTGTCGGCTCAATGAAATATCCCCTAAGTAAATAGCTATATATAACATTACCTGTAGCTTTGTCATAATATATTTTTCTAACTGAACGCATTTAACAACCTCCCTTATTCAAAGGCCCACCACACATATTGAAAGTCAGAAGAAGCTGGAATCCTAAAACCATTCTGCGTTACATACGCTGAAACTCCGTCCAGTTGATAAAGCCATATAGTATTTCCTGATCCCCCAGATCCGAGCGTATTAGCAAACAATATTCTAGCGTTTGGTCTATATTCTAAATTAGTTGGAAATACTATGGTTATTCTTTCTGTATTTATTGGATTTCTCGCAAAAGCAACTATAGTAGAAGGCTGAAAGCCAAATGAGACATTAACTTCTAACGCCCGTTCGGTTCTTGTCGTGCCGTCCCATACCGTAAAAGTTATGGGGGTAGTTCCCGATCTCGTTTCTCCACTCGCCCATTTTTGTCCCGTTGATATCTGTCTTATAGCGTCCCCAAGTTGCTGAAAAGTTGGATTAGGCGGGATTATGATACTAGGGTCCACGTCAGTGATGGCCCCGCCTATCAAATTTTTTCCATCACTGACAGAGGTAAAAAGCTCCTCTAATGCACCTCTAACCGTTGTGGCGGTAAATAATCCGTTTGGATCAGGAAGGCCGATCATATCAGCCCCTTTCCCCACTTCTTGTGACATAATATCCGCCTTATGTTCATCAACTTCCTGTTGCAACTCATTAACCGATTGAGCAGGCGCTTTATCGTCTAGCGCCGCTTGCAAACCGATTATATCTTCTATGTCGTGCGTATGTGGGGAGGGTGGAAACTGGCTAGGCTTGTTGATGATGTCATCCCATTCAACAGGACCACCACCGCCACTTTCGCCCAATTCACGCCATGAACTCCACACAGACCCCTCAAATGCACGAATATAAGCCTTTTCGCCTATAAAAATCTGGCTACCCGTATCATCTGTGGTCCTAGATGTGATCACATCCCCTGATGTTTCAGGGAAACCCGTTGCTGTTGTCACTCTCATAGCTGATGTTCCAAAAGGATAGTCTTGTATAGGATCATCATTGTCGAACTGATCAGGTTGCAGATGTGTGACAGTAGGATCGATCCTCACAACACTAGGCTTTTTGGTATAACTCACACGCTCACCCCCTACGCATACCGAGTGATGATATATGATGTTGCACCTGTCACCGTCACGGAAGCGCTCGGAACGCCCCCTACAACCGCCTCAAACGCCGTTTCAGGAGGAACAGATATATTTATACCGTTCACGTTGAATACGCCTGTATTAGAGGTGTCTGTGTTGAATATGCTCACTCGTGTGATAGGCTCCGCAAAGGTTACCACGCCGCCCACGGCATCATCCTGCGTCTTTTGTTCTTGTATAGCCATTTCGACAACCTGTACCTTAGCTGGATTATCAGCAGTAAACAAAGGGTTCCCTTCATGGTCATACAAAAGAACCTTGATCCCGCCATGTTTTCCATCGAGGATTTCAAAATCCTCTGCCGTTCCCTCCACCCTGTATGAAGGTGCAGGGATACCCCCGACTCTAGGTATAGCCATCAGCGTCTCACCTCGTTTTCAAGCTGATTGAGAGTCTGCTTCAATTTTTCAATGAAAGTAGGTACACTGTTTCCAAACACCGCCTCTAATCGAAACCCAGAAGGCTCATATATCTCCCTGATCTCTGTAATACGTGCGTTCATCGTGACGCCCCAGTCTTTGTTTTGAACCGTGACAATATCCCCAAGAAACCAGTCATGCTCATAAACAAAGGGACTGATCAATCGTTCTCGCTCTTCCATGTATAGATGTGCAGGATGAAGCCAAGCAAAGTCATGTTCTTTGCCTGTGATAGGTGTCATGATCTGCGCTTCAAATGACAATTCCCGTGCATGTTCCGCCAGCTTCTCTCTTCCTCGCTGCTCAAGGTCGGCAATAATTTCCTCCTCTGGTCGAGGGTTGCCCTCTTCGTCCTCTTCTGCTATATCTCTAGCGTCCACAAACAGTTCAAATCTATCTAGCCCCTCTGCATCGCCAACTATGACTATGCGCCTTTCTTCGCCTTCTCCTTGCCCGGCGACATAGGCCACGTTTGCATATCCAATATCTGAGTCAAAGAACGACTGCATCCTCACAGAATCAAATTCAGGCGAAAAAATGACAGGAGGGTTGACGTTCTGGTCTGCCGTCCTGTCAGTTCCCTCCTGTACATCGAATAGCCATTTTTGGTTTTCCCAATCCAATTGCATGTGCCAACCAAGCCCTGTGAGGTATGAGATGCGCTCAAGTTCTTCATCCAGCCTGCTATATCGAGCCTGCCATCTGATATTCTCCCCTCTGTTTTGGCTAGGGGCTATGGCAATCTGAGAAATGATTTTCTTCGTGTCTTGTGGATTGATGAAGGTTGAATTGACGTAGTGTTTCATAACGTTCTCAGCATTGCCGCTAGAGCGGTCATAAGCCATGCCTTCGGGAGGAACAACATGGCCTCTTTGAGTGATGCCGTCAAGCGTAACACCTCTGATTTCCCAGTTCTCACTGACTTTTCCTCGCTCGTCTAACTGAATGCCTCTATAGAGGATGATCCCAGCTTTGCGAGGGTCAGGATACAACCAAATCAGGTTGCCTTTTTGCAGAGTGTCGGCATAGGCCATGTGACGGTTGATCACAAGTTGAAATTCACCCACACTATGCCAACGCATGGTAAAAATGAGCGATTGATATGTGTCAATCTCCCCAAGAAGTTCAAAATTGGGTGTGAGTACCCTAATAGGTCGCATGATCTATCATCCTTGCTCATTTAGCATGCTTACAAGTTCGTTATATTGATCTTGAGTGATGCGGTCGTTCAAAAGAAAAACATCCAGTTTGATCAGCATGTCTTCTTTTGACTCATATGTCCGGTTTTCTATGATTTTCTTGCAAAACAAATAGGTCATAGACCTCTCTCCCTTCTAATTCAAGCCAAGTTCAAGCATGGATAGGCGAAAATCAAGGTCCACTAAATAGTTTGCTTGAGCCACGTCCTCACCTACTGTGATTTCGTTTTTCAAATCATCTTCCGTAGGCTTTTCTATAACGTTCCCTCGCTCATCAAAAGTGAGTTTCTTCGGATACCAAATCAGTTTTTGGCCGTATTTCCTATGATGGTTGATATATTCCTGTTTAATCTCGTCATACTGCGCCCCGCTAAATGTCCCGTCAGGATTAACAACGGTCAGCAAGCATATCACCCCTATCCAAAAATGATCCCGTTAGGCGTCAAGGTGTTTTTTGTGATGTTCGTGCCGCCTAACGCTTCATGCGCTGAGATAATCCCTCCGATACTCACCACCATATCATCTGGGCCGTCTGAAACGCCATCCACTCTAGTGTCAGCGGAATTAGCATTGACAAACGAACCAGCCGCTGAAAGTATACCTCGTTCATTGTTTGTTAGGTTTGCTGCGCCAGCATTAACAACGGAGCCTTCAGCAACATATAACCCAGGCCCGCTAGAGCCACTAATGTTTGCTTGAAAAAGATTAGCTGTGCTGTTATACATTACACTTGCCCCTTGCCAGCCACCATTAGACAAATCGGCATCATGTGCGGATAGACGGCTTCCGTATGATACGGAAACTGGGTGAAATATTGTGCTGCTTATATTCGCATAGTCCAATACCACGCTGCTCCCGAAATAAACACCTACACCAACAGCGCATCCAGAAAATACCCCTCCGGCGGCCATAACACGACTGTTCCCAGTAGCAAGTATCGCATGCGGCGTAGTAGTTCCAAACCCCGAACCTATCCCAACGTTTTTAATCCCGCCGTCTGGTTTTATGATTAGGTTAGAATTATGCGCTACTAAAAAACCATCCCTCTGAAAAGAATCGCCGTTGTTATTCATGTTAAAGAGAACGTCAATGATCGGAAGGGTAGCACCATTAATAGCCGCAAAAGCTGGGTATCTTTCACTATCAACGCTACCCGGAGAATTAATTTCTACACTTTCGGTCAAAGCTGCTCTGTTTACTGTCACTTCCCCAGCTTCTGATGTTATCGTTATCCAACCTAAGTCCACACCCTCCACAAAAACCTGTTCCTCCATAACAAAACCGAATAGCAGCCTAATCTCAGCGGTATAGCCTTCCTGCCAGAAGCGTGCATGGCGCTGAGACAAATATTCAAGCGCTTCATTGATGGTTGCAAAATCTCCGCCAGAGCCCACAGTGACAATTTCTGTCGGCTGCTGGATAATTGGTTCTACTTCTGCTTTAAAAGACTCAAAATCATTACGTAAGTCTATAACATCCTGAGCATCAATATGCGGCAACACCTTTGACCTTGCCCAAGGGCATATATTCTCTTCCCCTCGCTCGTCTGTGACGTCTGAGGGACTTATGAAGGTTTGGCCACCTCTGATTCTCACTTGTGCAAGCGAGATTTCGTATACATTTTCATCCCTTTGCAAGGCAGGCGGAACAGGGTTTGAACTTGCTACGCCTTTTTTGACAAACGATTCAACATGACGTGCTTCAGGCCGCAAATCCAGTCTAATCACGATCCTGTCAATGCGGTCTACGCCGACTGTTTCTGTGTCATGTGTATGTGCCCTAGAGCTTGTGTTTTCAGCATATCGACCACGTATGAAGGCCACTCCTGTGCCTATAGTGGTTTGCATAGATGAGCCGTCTGTGGTGACTTCTAGGCTATCTCCTGCGCCCTCTAGCACACCTGTGTCAATGAGTGCGGAGAAGGGGACTGAAAACTCTTCTGCGTTGTATACCCTGTCGTAGACCCCCGGGGCTGTTTCGACTGCATCAAAGAATCCAAAACGCCACACATATTACACCCCCACATACCTTTTTTTGAAGTGGACATAAACCTCTGGGCTTCCTCCACTGGTGATGAAGGAAAGTTGGTTCTCACCCACTTCCAAGTCAAAAAACGTAGATTCTAAATCGATGTAGTGAAATGCGCTTGTCTCCACTCCGTCAGGGGCGATGATAGACACCCTTTTCCTTCCAAATTCCGTGTCAATCACAAGCCTGTAATTTTCAGGTATTTCTCTGTTCACCTGTATAAACTCGCCTGTAGTGACATTTGTGACCCTAGGGTTGATTGCATGCCCTCTAAACTCAACCGTGATCGGTGTAGGTACATCTCCATCGTTGATGATGGTTCTGGTATCACCTCTGGCAGAAAACACCACAGGGAAGTGGAAGGGGAAACGGAAGTTGGCCACAAAGTCCTCTAACTTCACTATGTTTTCCAGCGGATCTAACCAGAAGGGAGCAGGGCATATCAGAGTGATCAACACCCTCTGGAAGCCTTCTGAACTGTTTTGAATACCGCTTGGAAAGATAGGCGTTGTCTCTGGAACAGCTTCTATCTCCCTGACTCCGCTTGGGTATTCGTATGTTAGCAGTCCCACTCCCAACTTTGGATTGAACACGTTTGTAAGCTGCTGCCTAAGCTGAAATACCTCTTCCTTTGACCTTGCAAATATGGCTAATTCCATCTCTACGGTTTTTGGTTCAAGCAGAGCGTCAACAAAGGTGTGGCCGTCCTGATAGGGGGCTTTTTGTGTCTGTATATCAGCCTCGGTCCCACCAGTCCCGTCTATTCTGATCACTTTGAAAGGCTTCGGCCCTAGCACAACACTATTCCCTATTGAGTTTGTGAATGTAATCTTGTGCGCCATCATCTCATACCCCACTCTAAGGCAAGCAGTTGTGAACTTTGCCTTGTTTTTCTTGCAATTTCAGAGGGACTGAGAGGCTGTGGGCTGTTAATGGTGATGTATTGGTTATACGTACCGCCAGAGACGCCATGACGTTCAGGTATATAATGATGTGCCTCCCCTTGAAAAACGATGCGAGGCGGCAGCTGAAGCATTTCAGCCATTGCACCTTTTACCCTCGCCATGCTTCTTTCAATTGATTTTTCAATCGGCCCTCCGAAGTCCAGTTTGTCCAAGTCTTTAAGAGGCCCCTCTTTCGCCGGTGAGAACGGCAGCAGATTACGAACCCCCTGCAGCAGGCCTCTGGCTGAACCCAGAACATTTCTAGCCGTGCTCTTGATGCCGTTGATGATCTGCTGAATCAAGCCACGTCCAGCATTATAAAACTGCCGGCCAATGTTCTTGAAGAAATTGAGTACCCCTTGAAACGCATTGCGGAAAATGTTGGTTATGCCTTTCAACCCGTTTGAAATGACATTTCTAAAGCTGCTTACAAACGTTCTGGCAACGCCTAAAATGCGTCCCACAAACCAAAGTTGGATCAAGTTCCAAATCAACGTGACGGCCCCTGAAACAATTTGTTTTACGGCTTCCCACATGCCAGACCAATTGCCTGTGAATAATGCAGCAAAGAACTGGATAATACCTGTAATCACATTGATGGCTCCCTGTATGGTCCCTTTGATTGATTCCCATGTTGACACAACGATAGCTTTGATCACAGGCCAAACCTTCTGCATGACGGCAAAGATGTTTTGCACGGCCTCAATGATCATGTCGCCATGTCGTTTCCACCATGCCGTCAGGTTGCCCCAGATGGACATGATGAAGCTGACCACATCTTTTAATGCCGGGACTACAAAGTTTTTGATCGCCGTAAAAGCGGAAATAAAAATATCTCTAACTTGGTTGACAGAGGGTATCCAAGGATCAAGCGAGTCTTTCACCCTCCTAAAATGATCGACTACAACTGGTATATTTCTGGCAATCCACTGGAAAAAACCCTGCACAATAGGCTTGAGACCATTAATCGCCTTTTCAAGCGAACCAGTGCCGCCCAAGGCTTCGTCAATGGCTTTCAAGATGTCAGTAACGCCCATCACAAACCATGTGCGCATGTTGGTGATGGCTGTTCTAATGCCCCCTGCTGCTGTTTGGGCCATTTCGGCAAAACCGCCCTGAGCATTGTTGAGTTCAATAATTTTGGCGTTGAATTCGTCAAATGTGATATGCCCCTCCTTCAACGCCTCGTATAGATCGTTTTTCGCTGACGCTCCCGTGAACCCAAATGCTTCTGCGACCTTATTTAAAGCAGGGCCCATTGTTTCCAGCAAGGTGTACCAAGACTGGGCGTCTGGTTTCCCTTTAGCCAACATCTGAACGTACTGTGTCAGTCCTCGTTCTGCGTCTGCTGCGCTGGACCCACTGGCTATAAAGGCGTTGTTCAAAGCTAAGGCTGTTTCTACTGCTAAATCTAAGTCGTTTGTCATGAGTGCAATGCTCTGGGCACTTTTAGCTATCTCATCTAACCGTGTGGGGAGTCCCTGAATGCCGTCTGAAAGACGTTTGATCGCCTTGTCAGACGTTGCTGCGTCAAATCCAAGCTGTTGCATGATGCGGGGGAAGTTATTCAGGGTGTCATATCGGTCTATTGCTCCGTCCAGCGAACTGGTGACCATGTTGACTGCTTTTCGGGCCAGTTCAAACACACCGATACCAGCGGCAATCTTTCCTATGCTGGCTGCTACACCTTTTGCTGTGGACATTAGGCCTTTGAACCCACGGTCAATATTCGTGACACCTTTGACAACTCGGCCGTCATCCAATTCAACGTCAATGATGACACGCCCATCAGCCAACCTGTCTCACCTGCCTTTCAGGCAATAAAAAAGGCCTCCTAGGAGGCTATTTCTTCTTTTTTCCGATATACTTTTCTGCTCGTCTTTTGAGTACGTCTGGTGCGCCCATCTTTTCTAACTCATCAGCTATCCCAGCCGATAACTGAGCGAAATAATCCATGAGCAACACCACAGAAGGCGTTAACTCATAAATTTGTTCAAATGCACCCTCGCCAAGCATGAGGTCAAACCCTCGTTTGAGGATGTCTTTGACCACCTTAATGTCATCTTCGTTTTCCTCGTCTATTTGCAATTTTTCAAGTTCTTTTTGAATCTGCAAGCCATTTTTTCTAAACTCAAGGATTGATTCGTCAGTGACTTTGAACGAAAACCGCAAAGGCCCAATCTCAACAGGTATTTCAGGCTTTCGTTCCTCAATCTTAATAGCCATCAGATCACCTTTCCCTTGATTTTAGCATGTTTGCCAAATTCTCAAACTTGCGGTCTATTTCATCAACTGTTCGAGGCTCTTGGTCCAAGCTATAATAGCGTTTCAGCTCAATTAGACGTTGCCTTTCCTTAGCGTTATGTTTATTTGGCGGTGGTATCTCCATAGTGCGATATCCAATTACCTTCATCAGCTTGGATTCATCGCTAAGACCTGCCAATAATGCCTTGAATTTTTTCCAGTGCAGCTTGCCCTGAACCTCAAACAGATCAATTCCATAGTCATACATGAATGAGGCGTATATGTATTCTGCGTCCTTTTCAAAGTCAAAAGGCGGCTTTTCATTGCTGCTACGTATGCTCCCATCGGCTATAAACTGATCAAAAATGATATTGACCAGTGCATTTTTCTCGAAAACGTTCAGCCCTACTAGCGACTCAGGGTTCTCAACAAACATCTGAAGCAAGATGTCAATCTTCTCAACCTCTGTGAAATATTCGTCTTTCAAAAGTTCAAACGCTCGTAAAACGACATCAAAATACAAACCCAACCTTATTTCTCGGCCTTTGTACTCGATCACATCATCTAGCCTGTCGGTTAGCTTCATGTGCTATCACCAAAAAAAGGGAGCGGCAGAAATATCCTGCCGCTTATGGTGCTGGAGGAGTATATTGAGGCTTGCCATTAAAATGCACTTCAAACGTGATTTCCCCTTTGGCATTGGCGTCCCCACTAGGTCCTGTGATGTTCGCAATAGTGCAAGGGCCTTCAAATTGGCCACCATCAGGCATTGTCCACCTAAATTGAGTTTCCCGTTCGTTTCCAATCTCGGTTGCCTTTGAGAAAATCCAGTCTTGTGCTTCATCGCCAAAGTATCTGTGACCGCTGAACGTCAACACAAGCTGACCGCCCATGACGGTTGTGGTGGCGTAGCCATCACCGTCAAGGTAATGGGTTTGGTCAATCTCATCGTTCATGGAAGGTTCAAAGTTGTTCAACCCCCGTGCAAGCCTCGCCCATTCAGGATCAGGCCCTTCAGGGTTGATGTCAATTTCAAACAGGTGCTTGGATTGCACTAACAACCCTTCATTTGTCATTGGCTATACCTCCTTCTCCATAAGTAACTCAGCCTGATAGATGGCTGTGTATATGTGTTTTCCTCGTGATGTCACTTCAACAAAATTGGGACCAGTATAGACTTCACACTTCACAAAAACAAAAGAGCCATCACTACTCGCGATAGCTTCGTTTCCAAGGCCATCCAGAGCCTCTGTAATCGCTTCTAAAGCCTGATAGGCTATATTTGCTTTGCTATGCTGCGCAAGCACCTGAAAAGGGAAATTTCTGGCCCTGTCACCTATGAGATAGCTTTCCGGAGGTGTGCTAGGAGTTGGTCTGATGGCTATGCTGTCATCATCGTTCAGAATACCCACACGCATTGGGGCGTACAGACTCACATTCGCCTCTATATAGTCAATCACACGATCCAGGAAGTCCATAGCACACCCCCTTTACAGATTGTCTCTAATCGCCTTGTCCGCCACCTGAATCCACTCGTTCAAATGTCGAGACTTGGCCCTTTCATACCACAACCCACCAGCGTTAGGGTTTTTGTCCTTAGAAAAGTTGTATTGAGGGTTGTAATAGAGCCGTTTTGCGTAGGGCGTATCCCAAATCAATTGCCCATCACCGATTTTAGAGGCATTGATACTGCTATTGATGAGATTTCCTGTGTCCATGGGCGCATAATTGTTGCTATCCTTCAAAACCTGCTCATCAAGCGTAAAATGCGCCTTTTGAACGGCTTTGCTGACTTTGGGTGCAATGCGTTTCAAATCGGTTTTCACTGTTACCCTTGCCCTAGCCATCTATACCAGCTCCACTTCCAAGTGGTGGATTCTAGGCCCAAAGGCATAGTGTACATCGACCTTGTGGACTTCGTATTCTTCTCCGTCAAAAATGATCCTATCCTTTTCCTTTGGCTGCAAAAAGGGCTTTGTGTTCACTCGGTCAATGTATAAAACAGACCTCGCCACCACTTCCTCCTTGGACGTGTCACGGTTCATGGAGGTTGCAGGCTCCACACGAACGAACGTAAGAGGGATAGGATCAGCAAAAGAACCCCCCCAGCGTTGATCTTCTATGAACTCACGGTACTCTACAGAGTGAATCAGCAATCTCTTTGGAATCGGCCTAATAGACACTGTGAACCACTCCTAAACCTCTGTAGAGTAGCCCAGTAGGCTCCAAATAGGCCAATGCAGCAGGGCTGACACGTTGTTCATCCCTGTTTGAAGTGCTTGTCCCACGTTCGCTGCCTACACTGTAACTAAAACTGCCGATTGCCACCCTTGCAAAGTCTGTGTTGCCAGCGTTCACGTCCTCATCTCCGCCTTGGGTGACATAGTATTCAACCTGTGCAGCCGTAGCCTTCATGACTTGATCCTTTATGAACTGGGGCAGGTTCTCAAAGTCCCTGATTTTGTACCCTGTCAACTGGTCAATCAAGTCGCTGGCTCGCTCAATGTATTTTTCGAGGTCATCGCCAGCATCAGCACCACGATAGGTGTCTGTGTAGTATTCAAGGGTGATATATGCCATGACATCACCTCAAAGAAAAGAGGCGCCCTATTTAGCGTCAGGCGCCCCTTCTTTTTTGTCCTCTTGTTTTTTGTTCTCTTGCTTAGTCCCTTGCCCCTGTTTATTTGCCTGTTTCTTTTCCTTCTTGATTGGCCATTCAATAGACTCAAACCCTCTTGAGAGCAACTCCTGTTCTTTGCGAGGGTCATTGGTTCTCAGGATGACATTGTCTTTTTTAAACGCTTTCATACATCCTTACCTCCCCTTATTCGCCTTGTACAGATACCACGATACCATCTGCTTTTTGACTCAACACAAACAAGTCATGATACAGACGGTTTTGATACAGATAGCCGTCCCCTTCGGTGTGCTGACCGGGAGCAAAGAGATAAATGCTGTTCAGCTTGGCTTTGGCAATGATAGCCCCCTTGTAGACGATAAGCCAGTTGATTGGATCGCCAGCAGGAACAAAGCCACTGGTAAAGTCATGTTGTGTGTTGAAACGGTCTACGTCCCAAACCTCAATGAGTTGTACTCCATCCACACTGGTCACACGTGTCTCAATGGCTGTTCCTTGGTTTTGGACATTGATCATACGTGTGAAGTCTTCGGAACGCTCCAAAGCGTCCATGGCCTCGCTGGAAATGAAGGCGATCAAGTTGGAAGGGCCGTACTTACGAACTTTCAAAATGTCCTGCTTCAAACGGCCATAGACGGTAGCAGGATCAACGGTCTCAGATGTGCTGTTCCCTTCGTTGATAGCATGTGTAGCCATTTTGCCAAAACGATATGCGTCAATCTCGGGACCAGCGTGTTCAGTCAGGAATACTCGAGTGATGTTGGCAGCGCTGGCAGCTTGGTTGGACTCGTCCACGTCCATTTGGTCCACGAAGAACTCCACATCACGGTCGAATTGCAGGGTGTAAGGCTCATGGGTAACGGTTACATCCCCACGGTTCCATCCGCCCTGACGGCTATGATCCTGATACCCCGTCACAGAAAGAGTGGGAACATGGAAAGTTTTGGCGCTAAGCCAATTGACATTGGGTGTCTCCAAAACGTTGGTAAGCATAGCTTGTTTTAAAACCTGATCAAGCTCGGTTTGATAACGTTCAGCATAGTTGATAGCGTTAGCCATCTGTCATCATCCTCCTAGTAATGTTCTGACGAAGGCGTCTGTATTGCCTTCTTTTGAGTGTTGTCCCGTTGTAAATGTGGGCTTTTGCTCCTGTTGCGACTCTTGTTGAGCCTTGAAATGTGGATATTTTTCCAAGACCTTTTGAATTGCTTGGTCCATATCCACATCTTCATTAACCATCGCTTTCGCTAGAATTACAACATCCTGCACACTGTCAGGATTTACGCCTGCTTTGAGTGCAGACAGCTGGGCTTTGAGCGTTTCGTTTTCGCTAGCTACCGATTGATAATCGGTCTCTAGCTTTTGGAGACGCTCAGCCTGTTTCTCAGCCTCTGTCTTTTGTGACTCCTGCCACTCTCTGAACTTTTGAAGACCTTCTTTTGCGCTGTTGAAGTCCTCAATTCCTAACTGTTTAAGCAGTTTCTCTTGTGTCTTTTTGACCTCACGTGCAACAATGTTGTTCACATCTTCTTGGGTAAAGGTTTTGACTTCCTCCGCCTTCTGTTGATTCTCAGCGGTTACTTCTCCAGCATTTTGAGTATCGGCTGGCTGGTCAGCCGTTTGGTTTTGTACGTTTTGAACTTCTTCGCTCATACTTAAGACCTCCCAATATGGGTATTTCCTCCCGTTTTATTTATAGCGTCCACTACGGGTAAACGGACAGGGCATAATAAAAAGCCGTATGAACACGGCTTAAACAATCCTTTCTCTGTCATAGCGTCTTGTTCTTCCTGTAGCCTCGATAAACTTCCTCATAGCTGCCTGTCTTGCTCTAACCTTCTGCTGCGCTTCCCTCACTCCCTTCTCGCTTCCTATTGCTTTCATCATTTCCACTTCACGCTTGGCCTTCCTAATCTGCCGTTCAAGGTACCTTTGCTGCTGACTTTCTCGGTATACCCTGTCATTTTCTGCCTCGTCATAGGGCTTGAATCGTTTTATGCTCACCCCTTCGATATAGGGGTAAATCTGGTGTCCACAATTGATGCCAAGCAACCCAGCAGGCTCACCATAGCTTGTACTAGAGAAAGGGGGATAAACAGGATGATTGCCACTCCTACTATATATCCTGCCTTGGAATGGTGCGCATCTTGGTCTGGCACCTATGTGGCTAGAGACTTCTATCAAGTCAATGTCATAGTCATCCATTCTCGTAAATTGGCTTGCTACGGCCACAGACTTTACTGTAGTGCGAACAAACATGTTCACATATCCCTCTACAGACCATTGTCTGCCTGCCCTATCAATCAGGGCTGGTATCCCCTTCTCTGCCCATCGTGCCGCAACCTGTGTCAGGGCCTCCTGTGGCGTAATAAGGCGGTCTATGACCAATTGCACCACTTCAGCCAAGATGTCAGCATATATCTGGTTTGAATAATGCAACATGGTTTGGACGATCAACTGCAATTGCCCTATAGCCTGTGACTGTTCACCTTGAATGAGTTGGATCAAGGCAGGAGTGAATCTTGGGACGTCTACAAGAATGCCTTGTGCGGCTTCTTTCAAGATGTCATCCTGCCGTTTGACGGTCTCATCCACCACATCCTCTATCACTTGAGCCAGTTCCCGTGCTGCTATTCTCAAATCGGCTATAGCTATGCTGGTGTTTCTCCTTTGCAATTGAGTGGCCTCCGCCTGTTTTTGAGCTTGCCACTCTTGGACATTGTCCCTTGTCACGCTTTCTGGAACCCTAGCCTGCCGTGCTATCGACACCAGCAGTTTTTGCTCTGTTTCCTCCAGCTTGTTTGTCACTCGGTCAGCCTGTCTTTGCACCTCATCACGATTGAGCATTTTCCTCACCAGCAGCCAAGCCTAGCAAATCTATGTCAAGCCCCGTGACCTGCCTAGATTCTGCTGCTATGCGTAGTAATTCCTCTTCCGCCTGTTCTTCTGTGTAGTCCAGTATCCTCATCAATGCGGTTTTGGCGCTAATTAAGCCGCCGTTTTTGAGTTTGAGGTAATAATCAGCGTTTGAATCCCGATCTTCGGCTATAGAGTCATCAAAATCAATGTTCACTTCGTATTCAGCAGGCGCCGAAAATAT
>NICF_comb_assmDRAFT_10000661_pt1 | contig 29009 bp, 34 predicted proteins | sample NewIslPassag4_SG_FD_11279 | JGI IMG/M metagenome (IMG submission 11279) | reverse complement strand
TTATTTTGCGAAAAAATTAGCAGCTTTCTGTGACTGAAAAAACCTGTCACGACGCGGATCTTTCACCTTTTGACAACGGTACTTTCCGATTTCATGTTGAAACAAATAAGATATTTTGCTGAGTCACTATTGGTTTCTTATCATATTCGTTTACACTAATAACGTTCGATTTTCTGCCCTCTTCCATCATCTCTAGCCACTTTTTCATTCGTGGGTTTTCAGACATAAAACTCAATCCTTTATTCGTGTTTCCTGCGTCATTATTCGACATTTAGGATTTTTTTTCCTTCAAATCTGGCCAATCAGCCTAAAATATGTTGGAGGGTGACATAATGAAAATATTCCATTATCGAATTGATGTCGATCATGTCATCATGTTGTACCAGACAAACACCGGCAAGTTTGAAGGCGGAGTTATTAGAATGCCTTACAGGGGATATGGAAAAGAAGTTCTTGAAATATCGGTTCATGGTACTCTAGAATCGGCAATTAAATTCGCAAAGCAGAATTTCCAATCCACGATTGATAACTAGTACCTGATCGAATAAAAAAATCCCGCCTGAAATTCAATAAGGCGGGACTTGTTCAGTTCTTCAAATTCACGAAACATCTCGACTTTGATACGGCAATGCATCTACTTTTTGCACTATTGCCAGCTTCAGAAGTTCTCCCTTGATCCAGTCAAACCATACACTATGAGAGCGATCTAAGCCAAATTCTTTCTCCCCGTTCAACCGATACTCTCGAATTTCCCCGGTCAGCTTGGCTCAAAGCAAATAGAACCACTTCGGTTCGTACAAGATCGACAGTTTGTCTGCCCAACAGAGCTTGTTCGGGGGGCTGGCCAATAAGCTGGGCATAGTGTCGGCTGCGATACAGCACTAGATCACCGTATTCATCACCAAACAACCATCTCGCGATTCGGCCCCGGCCTCCATGTCGCTTCATTTGCTGAGCCAATCCCGTATGCTTTAATCAACGCTTCGTTGCACATGTCCTTAATCCGCATGGGCTCCTCCTGATACAAACTTAAATTTCAAACGCCGCATATGCGGCTTCATCACTCAAACTCGACGCTTTCACTACTCGATCTGAAAACAACTTCACCGTCTCATCGTATTCGGTACCGATCAACAGTGACAAAACCCGAAAGTCTTTTGACTCCTTCAGCTCGTTCCAATGTTTAGCAAAGTCTTCAGTCAGTCTGTCTTCTCCGTCTGTTACAAATACCACGTCTGCTTTTCGAAAGCGGCTGCTTTGTATCACATTTAATGCTTTTCGCAAAGGTGATACAAAATTTGTACCACCATCTAGAAATGTTGTTGCCAATCGGATCATATCATCAACGGTAATTTTTCCGTGACGAAAAACCAAAGGCTCTCTTGCGCGATCTGAAAACAGAATCAACGCAAAATCTCTGCTCTGTCTCCGGGCGATACTCATCAGCGCCAATGCAAATCCTTTGGCAATTGTATCTTGATTTGTCATGCTGCCAGATTGATCCAGACAAAGGACAATAGGTCCTTTCCCAAGCTGTTCCTTGCCCTTGCTATCGTATTGGAGTGTTCTACCTTCCGCAAACCGTCTGAGAAAGTCCAGCCTCATTTGTGGGCTGGCGATCGCGGCAAATTCCGACGGCAGCAGCTTTTCGACCTGTTTGCCAATCGTTACGCCGCTTCGGTCAATCGATTCTCGGTGTTTGCTTTGCTGTTTTTTCTGGGCGATCAGTTTCATGCGTCCAGCCCATTCTGCGATTCCCTTCAGTTTCCAGTCATGTGAAAGATGCTCGGCCAACTTCAGTTGATCCCGAAGCGGAACTTTTTTCAGTTCTGCTTCCCCGCTCCCAGCCTTGACTCCACTCAGAAGAGATTTTAAATTTTCTTTGGCTTGTATCGTTTCTTCCGCTGCGCTTTGAAGCGCCTCGGTAAGCGACTGGCCATATTGTTCCAATGCATCTGCCAATGCTTGTGACGCCTGCTGATCATGTTGATTCGAGCCTTGCATCATTTGCTGAAGAACGTTCTCAAGTGCTTGGTTTTGCCGTACCTGATCTTCAATCCACTTGAGCACCGTCTCGCTGTACTTAATGGTTCCCAGCGCAGAAGTCAGATCGTCCAACCGGGTGTACTCACGAAATTCTTCGAAGCCTTTATCCGTCATGATGCGCTCCATAAGTTGTTTGTTCATTTGAAGATCATCCGGGACTTCCGTAAGAATTTCCGGTTTCATTTTGAACAGGCTCGCCCAAATATCCCCCATAAGCGGATGAATGGAAGGAAATGTATTCCTTCCATTCCGCTCGATCCTTTGCATGTTTTCGGACATCTCGAACAATCGTTCGAAACGCAGCCGATCAAATGCATCCGTGTTCAGTACCGATTTCATCGGTCACACCCCCAAAACTTGGGTACTAACTCTTTCCAACGTCTCCTTCACGGAACGCTTCGCTTCTGCGATTTCGGTTCTTCCAGGATACTGGCTGTCAAGCTTGCTCAAGTCTTTTCCTAGCATTTTGAGCTTTTTTGTCACTTCCAAAGCCTGTTCGGTTGTGTTATGATCCTCAAGCGACTTCAGCATGTCATTAATCTGCAAATGCAGTTGCTCAACAAATTGCTTAACGACATCCTGAGCATGTTTCTTCACGATGCCGGAAACTTTTTCACGTTGTTCAGGCCGTTCCCAAAGGGAATTTTTCAGGATCAGGATGTCTTCCCGAATCACGTGATCCCTGCCGTCCAGCACCGCTTTGGCACGAAGAACGGAGATCGACTGGACGAATCGTCGGTCCGACGGCCGTATCCCTTCGTCTTTCAATTCGGTCCGGATTTTGGAAAGCGTCTCGTACACTTCATCCGGAACGGACACCATATCCGAGAAAAACTGCATCTCATTCAACGACGAAAGCGGAATATCGGCATTCCGAGGGGCTGAACCCTTCAACATGGCGATAAAGGACTTCTCTTCCCCAACATAATCAACCTCAAACCGCAGCAGGAACCGGTCAAAGAGCGCTTCCAGTCCTTCCCCTTCCTCCGGATACTCGTTGGACGCACCCACGAGCGTCATAAGTGGCGTTTGTACCGGATGGCCGTTGTTATAAAAAAGTCGCTCGTTAATGAGTGTTAGGAGGCTGTTCAAGATGGCCGAGTTCGATTTAAAGATTTCGTCCAAAAAAGCGATATGCGCTTCCGGCAGCTTCCCGGCGGTGTTGCGCTTATATACGCCCTGTTCCAATTCTTTTAGACTCACCGGTCCAAACAGTTCCTCTGGTGTGCTGAACCGAGTCAGGAGCCATTGGAAGTAGCTTGCGCCGGTGATCCGGTTCGTCAGATCTGCAACCAACGCGGATTTCCCGGTCCCCGGAGGGCCGATCAAAAGGACGTGCTGCCTCGCAATGAGCGCGACAAGCAGCCCTTCGATCACCTCTTCGCGTTCGGCGTACATCCCCGACAAAGCAGACAGTATGTTTTTCATTCCAGTTCCTCCATTCTTTTTTATTGATCATGCTTCCTTTTTCAGCAAACCGGCACTTTCCGCTTCAACCCAAAGCAATAAGAGAATGAGAAGCCGCAGGCGAGGATCAATTGATTTCTGTGCCAGTCCCTCAAGGAAGCGAATGATTTCTAAAGGGTCATCTCCCCTGTTCTTCCTCATCCGGATCGAACAAACGATCCCGGCTTTGATCTGTTTGTAGATGTATCCTTTCATTGGAAATTAATCCTCCCGAAATTTTTAGTCGCAAGAGTCCCAGGATTTCCACGTCAACTCCACAATCCCGTTACGTGTGCACCCGTGTACATCGTAGATGCGATACGCAAAAAGATCGCATCCCATAGAACGCTGGATTTCTGCGGCTAAGGCTGTTTTGTCGATGCTCGAAACGGTATTTTTCACACGGATCAAAGCTTTGTAGCGGTACGCGTTGTGATCGTGTTCCCGGCTCTTCTCAATGACTTCATAGAGCGCACGGGCTGCCACATTTCTTGATGCCTGGTTACTTTTTTTCAGCGCACATTTCAACGCGCAAATCAGACGAAAAGCCATTTTTTGCCCTCCCGAAAAATAAAAGCTACGAACTCCCCATGAGGAATTCGCAGCTTTTTAAAAGAGGTTTTGTTTTACACCATAACCGGCAACCCGATCCACTCAAACAGATCAATGGTTTCGGGTACCGGATGGCAATTTTGGACGCATTCCAAAACCCATTGTTCCACTTCTTCTTCGATGCTCGCGCGGAGCATCAGGTCCGAAACGATCTCTCCATCATCCATGACGTATTCGGGAATGTTGGTCACCATCACCGAATAGCTTTCGTTTCCAACCTTTACGGTGTAGACTTCCGATCCGAGTTGAAGACGCCCAGTTTGTCCGGCGATCTCAACTGTCTCCGGGATTTTTTCGCGGTACGCTTCCATGGCCATGCGCGAAAACTTCGCCAGGCTGCCGTTTGCGTATATTCCCGCTTTAAGCTTAAACATTCGGTTTTCCTCCCTGTTCACTCGAACGGCAGGAAGGGTAAAGTTGCGCGGATGATCCGCCTTGGGTCGTCCGACCTTGGACATGACGATCACACTCCTTTACCCTTTATTTTACCCGTTCAACATAATTTTTGCATTACAAAAATTATTTTCGTCTTTGATAGTTGTCTCGCCACTCACCACTTCGTGGGTCGTATGTTGTTTTCACGGTCCATATGTCCGGATCATATACATGAAACACGCATACCACATGAATCGGACGATACTGACCTTTTCCCACTTTAAGAAAATACAACAGGACGATGGTAACAAAGCCACCGTCCTGCCGTCTTTGGATTGGCCATCCGTTAAGAACCGCGTTTCGGATGTCCGCTTCAGAGATGGCGCGTTCGCTTTGTCTACGAAGCGCATGCTTCGAGATTACGAGCTTTCCATCCCCTTCTTCAAGCCGTTGGACAAACTTTTTGTGTTCGGCTTCAGCAATCATTTCCCATTCCCCTTTTCTGGAGAATCAGACCGCCAAATTCATCAACGCCTCACTTACTTTTGTGCGAATCGCCGAGACCAGGCTTTCCATCTCCGCCAGGTCGCCGGTCACAATTTCACGGTACTGCGTGAAGTCGTTTGCGACCGATTTCGCATTTTCGAGCAGGTCTTTCAGCTGGCTTTTGGTCAGCTGTCTATCCGCGCTTTCCTCGCAGGCACGAAGCGTCTGCCGCAGATGATCCACGAGCTTCTGTGTCACCATGGATCGCATATCGCTGGTGTCGATCATAGGGACCATCTGTCCTTCTCCGCGTTCCAACGACTTGGCAAAAGCGACCATGGCGGAAAGTTGGTCCTGATATTTGGCTGGAACGAAGTAGACGCCTCCACTCGGACGAACCGGGGTTGGAGCCATGCTCTTCAGGATAGCGGTCAATACGCTGCGAACAGTTTGCGCGCCGTAATGCTCTTTATAGATGTCGAATTTTGTTGCGGCATCAATTGCGAGTCTTTCCGCAACCGGACAGGTTGCAGATATGTTCACCTTTTCAGATTGCTTGTCCAAAATCAGTACGGCAGCGTTTCCGTCATAATCCAGCCTCCGGCCTTTTTGGTCCACGGTTTCGCGGATGATGTTCCGCTGTACCGTTTTAGTGTCTGATGCGACTTCCCGGAACAGGTAATTCTCGTAGAGGCCCGAGTTCAGAATGTGCCGGTATTTCGCATTCGTCGCCCGTCGGAAAGCATCCGGCAGACGGATCGGGGCGGGCATGAAGCCTTCCAGACCATTTTTCTTCAGCTTGTCCCGCAGCTCATCACGGGAGATGAGCAATTCGGAAATCGACATCCAGGTCAAATGCCCGATGATTCCCGAAGTGCCAGGCTGCACTGCAGCCAAATTTTTTAGCATGCTATTTGCCATTCCGACTCCTTTCCTGCTTGTTCAGCAGCCTGTGCTTGTTATGCCCGCACAGGTGGGCAGTTTTTTGATAAAGTAAAGAAGCGTATCTATCCCACGGGGAACAGATACGCTTTTGTCTATCAAATATGGGTTTTAAACACAAAAAGCCGATCTTTGCATGTTTTCATGCAAGAAATCGGCTTTTCATCGGATCCGGTGCGCATACGTTTGCGCTTTTCGTGGCACTCTCGCGATCCACCGCCCTTATCTCCAGCAACGGGAGTTTCGGGTTGCAATTTTTTGCTCGCCTTTAGACCCGCTTTTGTCACGGTCTCCATCCGTGCAAAGCTTGCGAACCGGGGAACATCAACTGCTGCCCTTTCGGATTCAGCGCCCTTCCTGGTATCAGCATTGTGGAGATCAACGCCACAGGCGAGGGGGTCCCTTTTCTCCGGCATGTGGGAGTATAGGGATATATTGTGTGTTCTCATTATAGCGATTGGTTCGCAAAAATGCAAGCATATGTTCGATTTTTGTTGATCACTTCAAGCCTAACTTGTCTCGAATATCGTTAATGGATTTAGAAAACGGCATTTTAATGTATTCAAATCTATTAGCAATGCCTCTACCAACAAGACTATTATAACGGCCTTCGACCAATCCAGAATTATCCGGGTTATAGACTAACAACTGCTTTATTCTTGAAGGTCCCATTGTACCAAGTGAAAATAGGTATCTAAAAAAGCTATCTGACTCAGGCAATGAGTACCCAATAATAATTATATTTCTAGCTTCTGATAGTTCTTGAGCAGCATAACGCCAAACATTTGTAAGCGAACCATGATACTCCGTTTTATTCCATGACGGTGGAACAAGAACAGGCACATTTTCCAATGCTTCATCACAGTGTTTTAAATGTGATAGTTGGTCATTTGGTGAAATGTATATTCGCTCATCCCATATTGGTCTATATTGCGTCATATTGCTTAGATAACTTCCAATATTATAGTCAACAATTTCACTACATTTCTTGCACTTCCCCCAATTCAAGGAACCATGAAGCTTTAACAGTCTTATTGTATTTGTAATTGGACTATAATTCAGATTTGAATTTTCGTGCAAACAATAATCAATATTGAAATGATTAAAAAGTAATGTATAGTCAAGCGCAATATCATAGTTAAAAGTTATGATTGAAGGTTTTTGCTCCATCTTTTCTATCATACTTACGAAATTTTGATACGTCTGGGGCGGCTTAATTTTATTATCAATAAAGGGAAAGCTGATGCATTTTGATAATGTTTGAGAAATCACCGTTATTAGATCATTCCTTAGTTCTTCTATCTCCTCAATTGATTTCCCATTCAAGTTCTTAATTATTCTTGCCATTTCAATGGCACCAAATAAATCCTCAATATTATAAGTATCTAAGAAAGACTTCGCATGTACAAGTTGGAGATTAGAAATCATGTGAAATACATTCTTGAAACTTTTAAGGTTTCTATTTACTGCTCCTTTGTACATTAAATCATCTGCAACATCCAGAAAATTGCTCATGAGCGGAGCGCCTGCTTCAAAGGACGCTCCTGCACCTAAAATAAACACAGTATCTGCCATATTCCCCCATCCTTTTGAATTACCAGTACTATTCTTCATCATCTGCACGTCTTACGATGACAGTACATTTGTCAATATTCGGCGGACAAAAAGAATAATTATAACTATCGTATGGTATCATTGACGCCATAACTGGTTCATAGCGTCCTTCAAACACCATCTTGGTATCATCTTCATAACATTTTTCCAGATATTTTATACATAGACCATCTACATAATAGATTTCCTCTGGGGAAAGATTTGAAAAAGTCTCTTCATTCACTATTTCGCTTTGTGATTTAGCTATTATGTTTACCGATTCCCACTTTTTTCTTCGAATGTTCGACACCAATAGTTCTTTTGAATCCATCCTAATCACCTCTACTTTTGGAAATATTATACCATAGACCTATTCTTCTTTTTCTTAGAAATCGTAGTGTGTTACGCCTTTATTTCTGGTTCTCTGAATCAAAAAAAAGCCTTGGATAAACCAAGGCCGCAGACTGGAGATTAACCCCGAATTGTGAAATACATATTAGTGTTGTGGTGCGTTGAAATTGCTTTCTCGATATAGTCCTCTCTGTCCCAATCATTCCTTTCGTGGTCACAGATGAATTCTTCCGCCCAGATGATGATATTGCTCACCAACTCGCGCGAGTCTCCACAAGAAATTTGGCCGACGGCAAGCATATACCCGGCAATCACGGCGATATTCGCCACAGTTTCTTTGACAGCTTCATTCATCCTCAATCGTGTTCCGTTTACTTCTTTGTATTTCGACTATAACTTCGTCCAGCGACTGACTGGCCTGAACCACTTCCGGATGACAGAGATCACCCTGTACACGGAATAGCTGGTACATCTGTTCGCGCAGTCTTTCAAGCCGGTTCAAAGCGTTCGATGCAATAGGTACCGATGAGTTCTTCGCCGTCATATACGTCCACCAACTCTCCGTCGTAGTTTCTCCCGGTGTACCTTTTTCCGATCTCGAGTTCCGGCACGTCTGCCGCGTCTTTCTCATCAACAAAGATGATAGAACGCGGAATGGACTGAAGCCAGGAATCGAAGTTTCTGTGGTCCGCCAAAGAAATGCAATCATTTACCGGGCGCCCTTCCTTCTTGAGCCACTCTTTCCATTTCTCGTTGATCCAGCACATGTATTTGTGGTTAGGGATATCAGGATTATGCCAGTTTCCCGTATGGAACAGGAAGTTCAGGAATCGCTCGTTGAACAAAAGCATCTTCATTTTGAACCACTCCTCAAATATGGCCATTTGCTTTTAGCGAAAACCATCCAGTACGCCCCACAATCACGTGATCAATCAGCTCGATACCGATGATTTCCCCTGCTTCACACAAACGTTGGGTTACGGAAATATCTTCGGGACTTGGCGTCGGATCTCCGCTCGGATGGTTGTGAACGCAAATGATGGAAGCACTCGAGTTTTCAATCGCAGCCCTGAACACTTCACGGGGATGTACCACGGTCGAGTTCAGGCTACCCACAAAAACGGTTTTCCTATTGATGACGTGGTGCTTCGAGTTGAGACAGTACACCACGAAATGTTCCTGTTCTTTCGACACCAAATCAAGCGAGAGCTGATAGACGTCTTGCGGTTTACTGATTTTGTCAGGCGTATATCCGCTCACGATATTGGCCAGCACCTCCAATATGCTTCTTGCGATTTGCTGTTTTTCAACAGGCAGATTGGCGATATCGGATTCACGGATCACCATAACTTCTCCTTTCCCTGCCCGACGCCAACGGCGGCATCGAGCAGATCCGCCGCTATACGCCGGGCGCGAGCGAATTGATATCGGTTTTGCCAGAAAAGCTTATACTTTCCGAGAATCAAATCGGTTTGTCACTTTTTTTGATCCGTATTGAGATAATTCCGCTTCGGTCATGCCAAGCGACTTCAGCGCCGATGCCGAAAGCGAAAGATACTCCCACGGGTCCTTGCCGTCCATAGCGATCCCCATGGCCAGTTCCTTCAGCTTGTCCGGTTCGAACTTCCAAGAATCTACCGGGTAAAAATCCCATACCTTGTCACCCGCGACGAGGCGACCGTTTGCGGCAACGTACTCTTTGAGGCGATCCTTCATCTGTTTCAGCGCCGCTTCGTACCGCTCGATTTCCAGCGCCAGCCTTACCGCTTCTTCTTGAGACAAAACGTTTTTCAAATCAACCGCCATTGGGTCATCCTCCTTATTGTGGTTTAGACAAAAAAAGACGAGTGTGCCTAAGCAGGGCAACGCTCGTCTTTTTTCAAACACTTTCTTCTTCGTTTTCTTCGCAATCCGGACAAGTTCTCGGATAACCCGGTTCTTCCAGGTCATCCATATATGCGCCACACACTTGGCACAAAAATCCGGACAGTATCATTTCGGATATTTCGCCCATTTGTGCAACTCTCCCTTTCCAAACACTCCGCCGCAAACGGGCAATATCGGCAATGGCTACCTGATCGGGCTGGAAAAAGCGTGTCGGCCATATCTGAAAACGTGCCGTAAATATCCACCTTCTCCGCGATCTCACGCGCCAAATGATATGCCCATACCCGGGCGGCTTCGGCTTCTGTTTTTGTGAAGAGATGCGACATTGGCTGGCGGAACCGGAGAAAATAAAGCGTCCCGCGCACCAAATCCAGGTTTTCCATCTCCATTGCGGCCCACGCATATAGGGGAAGCTGCATGGTGTCCATCGGTCCATATACGCGCCGACTCGTCTTCCAATCGAAAAAACCGCCAATTTGCAACAGATCGATGTACCCTTGCAACTTCAATTCCGATGCCGGAGCAAGCGGCAGTTCAAAATGGGCCTCCGCTTTCCCTTCCAACACGGGCGCGGATCGCATCAAGGAAACGACTTCATCCCGCGTCACTTGAGGATGAAAATTACATTCAATCAGCGCCGCGATCACCGCTTCTTCTTCGTCCGCTCCCTGCATAAGCAGTTCAATCGCCTTATGCACCGCTTTACCGAGAGCCAGCGGTTTGGTCACCGGCTCCGGCCTGTCAAGAACATATTTGAGGTAAAAACGGTATGGACATTTCTCATATAGGGAAAGACGAGAAAATGAAAAGATGTTCATCAGAACGGAAGATCATCTTCGTTAATATCCATGGGGGACGAATCGGTTGGGACGCCGCTTACTGCATCCTGTTCTTTCGGCCGGGACAGGAACCTCACATAGTCGGCCACCACTTCGGTCACATAGACTCTGCGTCCTTCGTTGTTGTCGTAATGGCGTACCTGAATCCGGCCTTCGACAGCCGCGAGACTGCCTTGTCGCAGATGGTTCGCGCATGACTCGGCTAATTGACGCCACACAATGATCGGGATGAAATCTGCTTCGCGCTCCCCATTACTTTTTACGAATGGCCGATCAACCGCCAGTGTGAATTTTGCAACCGCAACGCCGGAAGGTGTATAACGCAGTTCCGGATCTTTTGTCAGCCGTCCGATCAATATCACCCTGTTCATTTCACATTCCTCCATTTTGAAATTCTTTTTGTTATTTCTTCCGTCCATTGCGGGCGGGAAGATAACGAGTAGATTTCCAAAACCGTTTTGCAAATCGGCACGCCGATCTGTTTCTCCCTTTCCTCGATCTTCCGGACGAAGTGTTCATATCGCCCGGTTTCGATTCCATAGAGCAGCCAGAAATAGGCTTCTTCAATCTCAAATGCGAGAAAATCGATCCACAGGTTCCAGAGCCGGGCCAAGGTCTGGAGATAGTACGCATGATCGCGGCGTTTCATCTGATCCCAATCCGGTTCGACGACCTCTCCAATCAGTTTCCGTTGCCGACGCGTCAACCGTTCGGCGGGATGAGTCAGTTTCCGCTTTCGGTACCGGGTGCGAACTTCTTCCTCGCTCACTCCCTCAAGTAACGCGATAAAGCGGAACACGCCTCCGCTCTCACCGCAATACCAGCATTTGAACACCTGATCTTTGGTATTAAGCGACAGGTAGTACTTGCGTCGTTTACCTGGTTTGCCATCCTCACCGCAGAACGGGCATTTGCACTGGACTTCAACGTTATGCACCGTCCTGCCGTTCAGGACCAGCTGATATTTTTGGGCGATACCAAGGATGTCAGGAAGCATCATGGATCACCGTCCGAAGCCAGTCCACCGGGTTGAGTGGGATACTGACTTGCCGCCAGTCAGGCTGCAATACGATCCGGCGAGGCGTGAGCACGACTTCCTTTTTCGGCTCCCACCAATGAACGCGTTCGTATGCCGCTACCGCTTCCTGGATATGCCAGCATAGCTTTCCGTGATAGGCCGCCGGGCAATCATGGCTTACGATCAGATTCAAGCCAGCCGGTTCGCATCGGACCAGGTAAACGCCGTTTTGCGTGCGGGACGGCACGGCGACGATGAGCGCCATGCCGTCCATAAAAGCTTTCATGATACCGGATCGAGAACGCGGATCGATTTTACGATGTTGAATCCGTTCTCGACCGAAATTTCAAGTTCAAATTGCGATTCGTTCCGGAGTTCGGATGTTTTTTCCAAAACGTCTTCATCTTTTGCGAGCACGAGTATCTTCTCTCCGTTCGGGTCAACGACGACCATTTTGGCGTACACGACGCCCTGGGGCGACTTGCCCGTCTGCATATCCAGCAGCCGGTATGCTTTAACTGACTTCCCGGACCCGGATTTGCGGTGGGGTGATTTCTCCGTCGTTTGCTTCATGTCCGTTTTCTCCGGCTGTGTTTTCGGGTATTCCGAAGGCTGTTCGGAAGTTTTCGGGTTTTCCGTTTCCGGATTCTCCGGCAGACGTTGCGTTTGTTCGTCAATGACGATTCGGCGCGCTCCATCAACCGATTCGATCTCGGTCTCGTCCAACCACCCAAGGCCGACGATGGACAACGTGACGCGTCGTTTGGCTTTTGCCTCCGCCTTCATGAAGGCGTTGGCAAGCTCTTCCGCATCAAGCGGAACAATGTTACCGGTCGGAACGTACTTTTGCCGAAGATCATCCCATGTTTTCTCTTTTTTCTTCAGCGGAACGACCCCAACCGCTTCATCCGTTCGTCCATCTGGTGTCGTTGCGCGGGCGGTCACGCAATATACATCCCCGATTTTCTCGCGCCCAGTCACTGTGATGCTGATTTTGTGAATCTTCCTGAGCTGGTCCGTCGCATCCCGTTTCGCGTACAGCACCAGCTTCCCGTCCAACATCAAATAGTCAAACGGTTTGGTGAGCGGGTTCAGGCCCAGCGATTCGCAAACTTTTTGGTAGTACGCCAGCCGTTCTGCCGGACTCAGCTTGGACAAGTCGCCCTGAATGACGGCTTTCTCCATGACGGAGAGATCAAAGACCGGGGTTTCAGTTTTTTCTGCTGGCAAGTTCGCCTTTGTCATTATTCCTCCTTCCCGCCTATTCGGCGTCCCGCGCCTGTTGTGCCCGCGCAGGTGGGCAGTTTTGGAATAAAAAAGCGTATCTGCCCTTTGCAGGGAAACAGATACGCTTTTGAAACCCGGGCAAAAAAGGCATTAAAAAAACGCCTGAATAAATTGCTCCGGCGTTAAGAATTGAATCGGACGAATCATCGATTTCGCGTATTCATCCGTTACGTATTCTTTTATGGTGGTCAAGCTGCGGTCGTTCGAGACCACGACATCCGCTTTTCCGTCAATCGCGCATTCCACGAACATGGCATCGTCGGGATCAGCACACCACGGATACTCTGATTTCGTTTGAATGACGTTTGAACGAAGCAGATACACAGACGCTATTCTTAAAGCAGGGATTGGATTTCTTCCCTTTCTTACAGCGACTTGATAGATCGCAACGTTCAATTCCTTGGCCATTTCCTCTGTCAATAAGGTTTGATGATACAAGATCGCTTGTTGAATAACTTGCGCCGAAATTGGGTCCCTTTCCAGCGTCCCTTTTATGAAGGTGCTGGTGTCCAAAATTAACTTCATGGAGCCTTCTCCTCTTGGCGACGAACCTGCCTCCTAATGTCCTTAAGGATGCGGTCAATCTCATCGTCACTCAGTTTCGGCGCGTTTTCATATTCTTTGTGGCACGCCTCCATGTCAGCTTGCAACGATTCCCGCATTTTCTCATCTCCCTTCATCACATTTCACCTCCCGAAACAGCCTGATATTCCCTATCATACTGCATCAGAAGGCTTTTTAAAATGCAACAAAGCCGATTTCTGCACAATGGCAAAAATCGACTTTTGATCAAGTCCGATGCGCATACGTGTGCGCTTTTCGTGGCGCTCTCGCGATCCACCACCCTTATCTCCGGCAACGGGAGTTTCGGGCCAAATTTTTTCGTTCGCCTTTGACCCGCTTTTGCCACGGTCTCCATCCGTGCAAAGCTTGCGAACCGGGGAACATCAACTGCTGCCCTTTCGGATTCAGCGCCCTTCCTGGTATCAGCATTGTGGAGATCAACGCCACAGGCGAGGGGGTCCCTTTTCTCCGGCATGTGGGAGTATAGGGATATATTGTGTGTTCTCATTATAGCGATTGGTTCGCAAAAATGCAAGCATATGTTCGATTTTTGTTGATCACTTCAAGCCTAACTTGTCTCGAATATCGTTAATGGATTTAGAAAACGGCATTTTAATGTATTCAAATCTATTAGCAATGCCTCTACCAACAAGACTATTATAACGGCCTTCGACCAATCCAGAATTATCCGGGTTATAGACTAACAACTGCTTTATTCTTGAAGGTCCCATTGTACCAAGTGAAAATAGGTATCTAAAAAAGCTATCTGACTCAGGCAATGAGTACCCAATAATAATTATATTTCTAGCTTCTGATAGTTCTTGAGCAGCATAACGCCAAACATTTGTAAGCGAACCATGATACTCCGTTTTATTCCATGACGGTGGAACAAGAACAGGCACATTTTCCAATGCTTCATCACAGTGTTTTAAATGTGATAGTTGGTCATTTGGTGAAATGTATATTCGCTCATCCCATATTGGTCTATATTGCGTCATATTGCTTAGATAACTTCCAATATTATAGTCAACAATTTCACTACATTTCTTGCACTTCCCCCAATTCAAGGAACCATGAAGCTTTAACAGTCTTATTGTATTTGTAATTGGACTATAATTCAGATTTGAATTTTCGTGCAAACAATAATCAATATTGAAATGATTAAAAAGTAATGTATAGTCAAGCGCAATATCATAGTTAAAAGTTATGATTGAAGGTTTTTGCTCCATCTTTTCTATCATACTTACGAAATTTTGATACGTCTGGGGCGGCTTAATTTTATTATCAATAAAGGGAAAGCTGATGCATTTTGATAATGTTTGAGAAATCACCGTTATTAGATCATTCCTTAGTTCTTCTATCTCCTCAATTGATTTCCCATTCAAGTTCTTAATTATTCTTGCCATTTCAATGGCACCAAATAAATCCTCAATATTATAAGTATCTAAGAAAGACTTCGCATGTACAAGTTGGAGATTAGAAATCATGTGAAATACATTCTTGAAACTTTTAAGGTTTCTATTTACTGCTCCTTTGTACATTAAATCATCTGCAACATCCAGAAAATTGCTCATGAGCGGAGCGCCTGCTTCAAAGGACGCTCCTGCACCTAAAATAAACACAGTATCTGCCATATTCCCCCATCCTTTTGAATTACCAGTACTATTCTTCATCATCTGCACGTCTTACGATGACAGTACATTTGTCAATATTCGGCGGACAAAAAGAATAATTATAACTATCGTATGGTATCATTGACGCCATAACTGGTTCATAGCGTCCTTCAAACACCATCTTGGTATCATCTTCATAACATTTTTCCAGATATTTTATACATAGACCATCTACATAATAGATTTCCTCTGGGGAAAGATTTGAAAAAGTCTCTTCATTCACTATTTCGCTTTGTGATTTAGCTATTATGTTTACCGATTCCCACTTTTTTCTTCGAATGTTCGACACCAATAGTTCTTTTGAATCCATCCTAATCACCTCTACTTTTGGAAATATTATACCATAGACCTATTCTTCTTTTTCTTAGAAATCGTAGTGTGTTACGCCTTTATTTCTGGTTCTCTGAATCAAAAAAAAGCCTTGGATAAACCAAGGCCGCAGACTGGAGATTAACCCCGAATTGTGAAATACATATTAGTGTTGTGGTGCGTTGAAATTGCTTTCTCGATATAGTCCTCTCTGTCCCAATCATTCCTTTCGTGGTCACAGATGAATTCTTCCGCCCAGATGATGATATTGCTCACCAACTCGCGCGAGTCTCCACAAGAAATTTGGCCGACGGCAAGCATATACCCGGCAATCACGGCGATATTCGCCACAGTTTCTTTGACAGCTTCATTCATCCTCAATCGTGTTCCGTTTACTTCTTTGTATTTCGACTATAACTTCGTCCAGCGACTGACTGGCCTGAACCACTTCCGGATGACAGAGATCACCCTGTACACGGAATAGCTGGTACATCTGTTCGCGCAGTCTTTCAAGCCGGTTCAAAGCGTTCGATGCAATAGGTACCGATGAGTTCTTCGCCGTCATATACGTCCACCAACTCTCCGTCGTAGTTTCTCCCGGTGTACCTTTTTCCGATCTCGAGTTCCGGCACGTCTGCCGCGTCTTTCTCATCAACAAAGATGATAGAACGCGGAATGGACTGAAGCCAGGAATCGAAGTTTCTGTGGTCCGCCAAAGAAATGCAATCATTTACCGGGCGCCCTTCCTTCTTGAGCCACTCTTTCCATTTCTCGTTGATCCAGCACATGTATTTGTGGTTAGGGATATCAGGATTATGCCAGTTTCCCGTATGGAACAGGAAGTTCAGGAATCGCTCGTTGAACAAAAGCATCTTCATTTTGAACCACTCCTCAAATATGGCCATTTGCTTTTAGCGAAAACCATCCAGTACGCCCCACAATCACGTGATCAATCAGCTCGATACCGATGATTTCCCCTGCTTCACACAAACGTTGGGTTACGGAAATATCTTCGGGACTTGGCGTCGGATCTCCGCTCGGATGGTTGTGAACGCAAATGATGGAAGCACTCGAGTTTTCAATCGCAGCCCTGAACACTTCACGGGGATGTACCACGGTCGAGTTCAGGCTACCCACAAAAACGGTTTTCCTATTGATGACGTGGTGCTTCGAGTTGAGACAGTACACCACGAAATGTTCCTGTTCTTTCGACACCAAATCAAGCGAGAGCTGATAGACGTCTTGCGGTTTACTGATTTTGTCAGGCGTATATCCGCTCACGATATTGGCCAGCACCTCCAATATGCTTCTTGCGATTTGCTGTTTTTCAACAGGCAGATTGGCGATATCGGATTCACGGATCACCATAACTTCTCCTTTCCCTGCCCGACGCCAACGGCGGCATCGAGCAGATCCGCCGCTATACGCCGGGCGCGAGCGAATTGATATCGGTTTTGCCAGAAAAGCTTATACTTTCCGAGAATCAAATCGGTTTGTCACTTTTTTTGATCCGTATTGAGATAATTCCGCTTCGGTCATGCCAAGCGACTTCAGCGCCGATGCCGAAAGCGAAAGATACTCCCACGGGTCCTTGCCGTCCATAGCGATCCCCATGGCCAGTTCCTTCAGCTTGTCCGGTTCGAACTTCCAAGAATCTACCGGGTAAAAATCCCATACCTTGTCACCCGCGACGAGGCGACCGTTTGCGGCAACGTACTCTTTGAGGCGATCCTTCATCTGTTTCAGCGCCGCTTCGTACCGCTCGATTTCCAGCGCCAGCCTTACCGCTTCTTCTTGAGACAAAACGTTTTTCAAATCAACCGCCATTGGGTCATCCTCCTTATTGTGGTTTAGACAAAAAAAGACGAGTGTGCCTAAGCAGGGCAACGCTCGTCTTTTTTCAAACACTTTCTTCTTCGTTTTCTTCGCAATCCGGACAAGTTCTCGGATAACCCGGTTCTTCCAGGTCATCCATATATGCGCCACACACTTGGCACAAAAATCCGGACAGTATCATTTCGGATATTTCGCCCATTTGTGCAACTCTCCCTTTCCAAACACTCCGCCGCAAACGGGCAATATCGGCAATGGCTACCTGATCGGGCTGGAAAAAGCGTGTCGGCCATATCTGAAAACGTGCCGTAAATATCCACCTTCTCCGCGATCTCACGCGCCAAATGATATGCCCATACCCGGGCGGCTTCGGCTTCTGTTTTTGTGAAGAGATGCGACATTGGCTGGCGGAACCGGAGAAAATAAAGCGTCCCGCGCACCAAATCCAGGTTTTCCATCTCCATTGCGGCCCACGCATATAGGGGAAGCTGCATGGTGTCCATCGGTCCATATACGCGCCGACTCGTCTTCCAATCGAAAAAACCGCCAATTTGCAACAGATCGATGTACCCTTGCAACTTCAATTCCGATGCCGGAGCAAGCGGCAGTTCAAAATGGGCCTCCGCTTTCCCTTCCAACACGGGCGCGGATCGCATCAAGGAAACGACTTCATCCCGCGTCACTTGAGGATGAAAATTACATTCAATCAGCGCCGCGATCACCGCTTCTTCTTCGTCCGCTCCCTGCATAAGCAGTTCAATCGCCTTATGCACCGCTTTACCGAGAGCCAGCGGTTTGGTCACCGGCTCCGGCCTGTCAAGAACATATTTGAGGTAAAAACGGTATGGACATTTCTCATATAGGGAAAGACGAGAAAATGAAAAGATGTTCATCAGAACGGAAGATCATCTTCGTTAATATCCATGGGGGACGAATCGGTTGGGACGCCGCTTACTGCATCCTGTTCTTTCGGCCGGGACAGGAACCTCACATAGTCGGCCACCACTTCGGTCACATAGACTCTGCGTCCTTCGTTGTTGTCGTAATGGCGTACCTGAATCCGGCCTTCGACAGCCGCGAGACTGCCTTGTCGCAGATGGTTCGCGCATGACTCGGCTAATTGACGCCACACAATGATCGGGATGAAATCTGCTTCGCGCTCCCCATTACTTTTTACGAATGGCCGATCAACCGCCAGTGTGAATTTTGCAACCGCAACGCCGGAAGGTGTATAACGCAGTTCCGGATCTTTTGTCAGCCGTCCGATCAATATCACCCTGTTCATTTCACATTCCTCCATTTTGAAATTCTTTTTGTTATTTCTTCCGTCCATTGCGGGCGGGAAGATAACGAGTAGATTTCCAAAACCGTTTTGCAAATCGGCACGCCGATCTGTTTCTCCCTTTCCTCGATCTTCCGGACGAAGTGTTCATATCGCCCGGTTTCGATTCCATAGAGCAGCCAGAAATAGGCTTCTTCAATCTCAAATGCGAGAAAATCGATCCACAGGTTCCAGAGCCGGGCCAAGGTCTGGAGATAGTACGCATGATCGCGGCGTTTCATCTGATCCCAATCCGGTTCGACGACCTCTCCAATCAGTTTCCGTTGCCGACGCGTCAACCGTTCGGCGGGATGAGTCAGTTTCCGCTTTCGGTACCGGGTGCGAACTTCTTCCTCGCTCACTCCCTCAAGTAACGCGATAAAGCGGAACACGCCTCCGCTCTCACCGCAATACCAGCATTTGAACACCTGATCTTTGGTATTAAGCGACAGGTAGTACTTGCGTCGTTTACCTGGTTTGCCATCCTCACCGCAGAACGGGCATTTGCACTGGACTTCAACGTTATGCACCGTCCTGCCGTTCAGGACCAGCTGATATTTTTGGGCGATACCAAGGATGTCAGGAAGCATCATGGATCACCGTCCGAAGCCAGTCCACCGGGTTGAGTGGGATACTGACTTGCCGCCAGTCAGGCTGCAATACGATCCGGCGAGGCGTGAGCACGACTTCCTTTTTCGGCTCCCACCAATGAACGCGTTCGTATGCCGCTACCGCTTCCTGGATATGCCAGCATAGCTTTCCGTGATAGGCCGCCGGGCAATCATGGCTTACGATCAGATTCAAGCCAGCCGGTTCGCATCGGACCAGGTAAACGCCGTTTTGCGTGCGGGACGGCACGGCGACGATGAGCGCCATGCCGTCCATAAAAGCTTTCATGATACCGGATCGAGAACGCGGATCGATTTTACGATGTTGAATCCGTTCTCGACCGAAATTTCAAGTTCAAATTGCGATTCGTTCCGGAGTTCGGATGTTTTTTCCAAAACGTCTTCATCTTTTGCGAGCACGAGTATCTTCTCTCCGTTCGGGTCAACGACGACCATTTTGGCGTACACGACGCCCTGGGGCGACTTGCCCGTCTGCATATCCAGCAGCCGGTATGCTTTAACTGACTTCCCGGACCCGGATTTGCGGTGGGGTGATTTCTCCGTCGTTTGCTTCATGTCCGTTTTCTCCGGCTGTGTTTTCGGGTATTCCGAAGGCTGTTCGGAAGTTTTCGGGTTTTCCGTTTCCGGATTCTCCGGCAGACGTTGCGTTTGTTCGTCAATGACGATTCGGCGCGCTCCATCAACCGATTCGATCTCGGTCTCGTCCAACCACCCAAGGCCGACGATGGACAACGTGACGCGTCGTTTGGCTTTTGCCTCCGCCTTCATGAAGGCGTTGGCAAGCTCTTCCGCATCAAGCGGAACAATGTTACCGGTCGGAACGTACTTTTGCCGAAGATCATCCCATGTTTTCTCTTTTTTCTTCAGCGGAACGACCCCAACCGCTTCATCCGTTCGTCCATCTGGTGTCGTTGCGCGGGCGGTCACGCAATATACATCCCCGATTTTCTCGCGCCCAGTCACTGTGATGCTGATTTTGTGAATCTTCCTGAGCTGGTCCGTCGCATCCCGTTTCGCGTACAGCACCAGCTTCCCGTCCAACATCAAATAGTCAAACGGTTTGGTGAGCGGGTTCAGGCCCAGCGATTCGCAAACTTTTTGGTAGTACGCCAGCCGTTCTGCCGGACTCAGCTTGGACAAGTCGCCCTGAATGACGGCTTTCTCCATGACGGAGAGATCAAAGACCGGGGTTTCAGTTTTTTCTGCTGGCAAGTTCGCCTTTGTCATTATTCCTCCTTCCCGCCTATTCGGCGTCCCGCGCCTGTTGTGCCCGCGCAGGTGGGCAGTTTTGGAATAAAAAAGCGTATCTGCCCTTTGCAGGGAAACAGATACGCTTTTGAAACCCGGGCAAAAAAGGCATTAAAAAAACGCCTGAATAAATTGCTCCGGCGTTAAGAATTGAATCGGACGAATCATCGATTTCGCGTATTCATCCGTTACGTATTCTTTTATGGTGGTCAAGCTGCGGTCGTTCGAGACCACGACATCCGCTTTTCCGTCAATCGCGCATTCCACGAACATGGCATCGTCGGGATCAGCACACCACGGATACTCTGATTTCGTTTGAATGACGTTTGAACGAAGCAGATACACAGACGCTATTCTTAAAGCAGGGATTGGATTTCTTCCCTTTCTTACAGCGACTTGATAGATCGCAACGTTCAATTCCTTGGCCATTTCCTCTGTCAATAAGGTTTGATGATACAAGATCGCTTGTTGAATAACTTGCGCCGAAATTGGGTCCCTTTCCAGCGTCCCTTTTATGAAGGTGCTGGTGTCCAAAATTAACTTCATGGAGCCTTCTCCTCTTGGCGACGAACCTGCCTCCTAATGTCCTTAAGGATGCGGTCAATCTCATCGTCACTCAGTTTCGGCGCGTTTTCATATTCTTTGTGGCACGCCTCCATGTCAGCTTGCAACGATTCCCGCATTTTCTCATCTCCCTTCATCACATTTCACCTCCCGAAACAGCCTGATATTCCCTATCATACTGCATCAGAAGGCTTTTTAAAATGCAACAAAGCCGATTTCTGCACAATGGCAAAAATCGACTTTTGATCAAGTCCGATGCGCATACGTGTGCGCTTTTCGTGGCGCTCTCGCGATCCACCACCCTTATCTCCGGCAACGGGAGTTTCGGGCCAAATTTTTTCGTTCGCCTTTGACCCGCTTTTGCCACGGTCTCCATCCGTGCAAAGCTTGCGAACCGGGGAACATCAACTGCTGCCCTTTCGGATTCAGCGCCCTTCCTGGTATCAGCATTGTGGAGATCAACGCCACAGGTTAGGGAATCCCTTATCTCCGGCATATGGGAGTATAGGGGGATGATGTGTGTCACCATTATATCGATTTGCATACGAAAATGCAAGCATATGTTCGGGTTAACGGCAAAAAAATTACCGTATCCAACTACCGGATTTCCAGCGGTAAAAGCGGTAATCTGCGTTGAGATCAGCATCGAGCAGTAGCACCGTATCTTCGTTCCCGTATGGTATCGCCTGCTCCAATGTTTCCGCGATCAGGATCACGCGTCCGGAGGGTTTTTCCGGGCAGTCTCGGCGAAGGACCAGCACGTTCCGTACTTCATCTCTTATCTGCACCCTGCCCGTAAACGGCTGCGGAGCAGCGTGGATTTGAAACACCTTTTGTTTGTCGTTCAATGCGCAACAGAACTGGAAAAACACGAGCGATTTCAAAAGGCGCTCTGTTGACCACAGTCGCACATTCGTTTCAGGAAGGTTAAGCCGTTTGGCGGCTTGCGGACCTATGGAGAACACCGGGATGGTGTTCTTGTTTTTGCAGAGCGTATGCTGGATCAGTTTGTCTTCGGCCAGCATCCGCCGGATGTGATGACGTTTAAAGCCATACAACCTCGCAATCTGCACACTCCCAATAACCCCGATCTGACCAATTGCTTTTAGCGCTTCTGCTTCTTTCGCATAGCGAATCGGTGCGTTTCCCGGTACCTGGTCAGACGGTTGGCCGGGCCGAAACGTCCATTCGTGTTCAATTGAAAACGGTGAGGGCATCAGGTTCACCCGCCTTTCGCACAAAAATGGAGAGGGGCGGCGCACACCGCCCCGGCTTACAGTTTCTTCACGATCCGGCCATGGATACGCTGTCTCTTGACGTCGATTTTCCTAATCCGGATGACGACGCGCCCGCCGCGTTTTACTTCTTGGAACCGCATATGCGGAACCAGCGCGTCCACACCCGGCTCCAGGTTGACGAAGACGCCGTATTCTGCCACACCGGATACCCGACCAACGTATTCCGCACCTTCCGCGAACCGTCTGGTGCAGTCCGGCCACGGGCTTGCTTCCGCAGCCTTTTTGCTGACGGATACCTTTTGATTTTCCTTGTCCAGTTCGACGACCTTTACCCGGATGTGATCACCAGGCTGGATCGCGTCCCGCATGTCTTCCGTCCAGCCGTGACTGAACTCCTGTGCGGTGAGTTCAACCTCAATACCGCCAATATCGAGCACCGCGACCTTGCGCTCGACTCTCCGGACGACCGCCGTCATAATTTTGTCTTGTTCAAGCCGCTTCCAGGTTGCCGAGGCCATGTGTTCGAGAGCAGCCTGGCGGTTGCCGATAAAGGTATTTCCCTCGCGATCATAGCTTTCGATCTTGAAGGCAATTTGCTCACCGATCCATTTGCGAAGTTCATGCGCGTCTTTCGCTCCAGAGAACTCCAGCGGAATGTATCCGCGCACGTTGCCGATGGCCACGACGGCGCACGGCTTGTCCAGTTTCTTTTCGATGCCGATCATTTCGGCTTGCAAGATCAGATTGTTTTGCCGGGCGGCATAGATATGCGCCCAGTCCGCGTCATATTCCAGACGCTCGACCTTCTCTTCGTCGAATCCTTCAATCAACACGCGCTTCAGTTCGGTCATGTTTTCATACCCTCCGTTTTCAAAAGTGGTTATTCAAACAAATCCTTTCCGTCTTGCTCAACAAAAACAGCCGCCCGATCTTCTCCGGGGGCTGAAGGGGAAATGAATTTCGGGCTGTTCCATGTTTTCTGGTCCTCGTCGCCGGAAGATTCAGCATCCGATTCATCAGGTGTCGGTGCGTCTTCCGAAATATCTTTCTTTCTGAACCGAGAGATGAACATCCAGAACATATTCTTCCGTTCCCATTCCCGCCGCTCTCGCCAGTCGCGAGGAACAAATGATCCCCGCCCCAGTTTCGGCGGCATCGGCATGCCGTCCTGGAGTAGTTTGGCAATGAAATGAAAACGAGGCAGACCGTCCTGGAGGTAAACAGGCAATACCCGGTACTCTTCCTTCTCCGAGTCTCGGTAGGTTTCGGGAAGAAGGTTCGGGATGATGGTTTGTTGTTTAAACGTGCTTTCTCTTCGGATCACTTTCTTCTTCCCGAACTCCCTCGCAAACTCTTCCGCATCTGCCGCCGACAAACCGCCGAAGGCGATTTTATTTCGACAACTGGTCAGGATGGATTGCTTCATGGCCTTCGCGTTCATTTTTCCGGATTCGACCTCCAGCTGCCCGAGGGACTGGATCGCGAAGATGCCCGACGTCCGGTACTCTGCCGCAATGGACAGGAAAAGTTCCACGTCCGGGTTGATGTACCGGCTGTACTCATCGACGATGAGAAAATGCGGCACGCGCGTCTTTTCCGTGCCCGGACGCCGGAATGTGCCGCTTTGCAGATGCATCACGACAAATTGCCCGAAAGCATCTCCGGCTTTGCGCAATTTTCCCATCGCCGTATTCACCGCCAATACGCCACCTTCGGCAAAGTGTCGGTCGATGTTGATGGACGACTTGCCGCTGATCACTTTTTGCAAGTGCGTATTGGATGTCAGGTTTTCCAGCTGCGCCCTCAAGCCCACGACAAACTGCTGGTATTTTTCCCGCTGTGCACCGAGAAGTTCAGACTGGAAAAACTGCACCAGATCGTCATATTCGCCGTATTTGAATGCCAGTTCTTTCACTTTGTCTTCCATCTGCACCGGATCGCGAATCGTCCTCACGACATCGGATAGCGTGACGTCATCACCATACAGACGTTTGAGCAACTTGGTGACGTTTCGCGCCGCCAGTTCCTGGACCGTTGCGAAAAACGCTTCTTGTTTACCGAATAGAGACTTCAAAACAACAACGGTCGCTTCCGCCACATCGTCGATGTCGCCTTCGAGCGGGTTAAACACTGCGCTATCTTCCCGTTCCGGATCAACATGAACACACGGCATGTCCATTTCGCCGCACATCTCCGCTACCATGGCCGCCACGTCGCCTTTCGGTTCGATGACCGACAACCCCAGCGACACACCGCGCTTTTTCATGAGCAAGAGCTGATAGATCATCGGCTTGAGTATGGTCGCCGTTTTCCCACACCGCGTCGGACCAACCACGAGCAGGTGTGTGAACAGGTCGTCGTTTCCCCATTCAATCTGAATCGGTTTCACCCCCTTCAATCAAATGGGACTTCTTCTCCCAGTTGGATCAGAAGCCCCTTCTTTCGTTTGAATCGTCTGATGAACCTTCCCCATGGGTTTTGATCCCCGTGAAGTCTCCCCAACATGTCCCGGTCGATGTTTCCACGACGCTGAACAAAATTCAGCGCAATGCGGTAATTTGCAAACGTCAGAAACAAAGACACGATCATGCCGAGGATCATCAGGGTTTTGCCGATTGTCGCTGGCGGGATGGATATTGGCAGCCGGTCTGCATGCTCCGCATATGCCGCCATTCCTTTGCAGGCTATCCACACACCTGTCCACATGCACGCTGTGAAAAAGTGGATGAGCCAGTTTCGCTTATGCATGACCCACCCATACAGGTACCCTACCGCACTGATTCCGGCCGTAATCAGGAATACGACCGGCGGCAGGCGCGGCATCATGTACAGAATTGTTCCCCATCCCGTGAGAGACAGGATGAGCCAGATAAAACGGATCATACGCTCACTCCTTCAAAACGTCTTTTGTTGAAGTCTGCCTCGCGGAATGCTGACGACTTCGATCCAGTTTGCTCCTTTTACGCGTTCGAGTGTTGCAACATCCTCTTCCCACACAAACAAAACGACTTTTGATCTCGTGTCCCGGTACTCTCGAAGCGCGCGTTCCAAAAGCACGGTGTCACCGGTCAGCGCTTCGACGGCCAATCGTTCTCCTGTCGCTGCCTTCAGCACGAACCGAAAACGCCACCGGTTCTCCGGGGCGTTCGTCAGTTCCCCATGCTCCCGGACCAGTTCCGCCAGTCGATAACCGAACACCAAATCTCGTACAATCGAGATGCCTTCTTTATTCAGCGGCAGCACATGGACCGGTTTACCGCCGGTTGACCATCGAATTGATTCAAAAGGGCTTTTGTCGGACTTGTGCAGGACCAGGTAGCGGCTGATGTTCGATTTCGGCGCACCGATTTCGCGTACCAGGCGCTGGACCGTCTGTTCTTTCGGGTTCTCCCGCACGATATACAGGGCACAGTCGCCGTCCGGGAGTTCGAAGCCACCCAGAACCAATTCGCTCCGGTTCATTTCGTGTTTTCGTTTGAACGTACGTGAGTCCAGATAAGGGATGGCGGGAAGTGCGAACCGCAGTTCACCAGCTTCCAGCATCACGTCCCTTTGCATCGGTGAAAATTCCAAATCCCGTGCTCTTACCGCTTCGCTTTCTTCGAGCGCCCCCCGTTCTACTAGCAGCCTCACCCCACGTTCCGTGATCCGATACAGCGCCTCGTTCCTTCCGTTGGTTCGGATTCTTTTGCTTGTGACCAGCCATTCTTTCTTCATTACACCAAGCCGGATCTTTCCGTATCCCTTGCTTTTCTTGAACCATTTTTCCAATATCTGTTCCAGCTTGACCGCCCGCATTCGGTACAGTTCCAGCAGGATTTCCATGTCCCGCTCCGTCCATTCCCTCTTCCGGTTCCGCTTCTTCTTCGGTTCCTCGATCATCTGGATGACTTCTGGTACATCGACTCCCGCTTTGATGAGTTCGCGCTTCCCCCTAATCCGGATGAAATACTTGCTTGTCCGTTTTCCGTTTCGCCACACCCCCCTTCGTTCCAACATTTGCTCCTTTACCATTTGCCACAACCGTCTCTTGCCGTATGATTCGGATTCATAAAAGATCAGCGCATCTTCTCGCCACAACCCGCCTGATCGATATGCATATTCCATCATCTGGATATCCCTATGCGTACAGCGCACCCGTTCACCCCTTTCGCGCTGGAAATTAGTCAGATGGGTTTTACCAGGTTTGGTTTGGGAAAAGCGTGCGGCGCATGGGGCTGTTTGCTCAGTCTGTCGCTGGTCACGCTGGCGCGTGCCTGCGCGAAAGACTTCGCAAACCTCCCGTTTTTTTGCCCTCGTGCAACTTTGAGCTTCCGACCTTGATTTCTCAAGTTTTTTAGACTGCTGAGATGATGGTTTTATTTGCTATCTTTTGCGTTCTCGAAAAACTCATCAGAAGTAACCCGATAAAGGCGGCCGTTTTTGTATTTATCTTCCACAAATTGAATCAATTTCAGTGCGTTTTTTTCTTCCGTAACGAACATGGAAACATGGTTTTGTTTCTTGATATCCAGAAACCCCTTTTCCATGTATGTCATTCTCTGCCATTCATCGCCGCATATGATTCCAACGTTTCTGAGGGCGTTTATTAACGTACTTCTATTGCGATTGTCCAGGTCTCGAATGCCCAAATCCTTGAAAAAGTGTGCCACGTAAACAAACGCCCGGCCAAACGGTTTGATCGTTTCATGTCCGGCCATTGCCCTGAACCCTTCATAGGTGGCACGAAAATAGTAATCCCGAACGGCGTCCTGGTATTCTTTCATCACCCGTTCCCGCGTAAAGCCTCCGCGATCAAAGTACAGCGGTAACATGCCGTCGTAGGAAAACTGATACGCCACTTCTCCGCCCAGATCATGGCGGGAAACAATGCACGGCGGATAGGGTGTATCAATGGGCGAGTCAATATCCATCATCTTCAGTTCTTCCGCGATGGCTTTCCCCAGATGGAACTGCATCAGAACGGCATGTCGATAGGCCGCCCGAAGTTGTTCAATCGATTCGCTCATGTCCGCTCTCCTTTCTCAATTGTGCATCAGTACCCTTGATGCTGATGATGCACTTGTACTCCAACATGTGCATCACTTGGAAGCGCATCGGTCAGTTCAGAAAAGCGAACGGATCATTGTTCTTCTCCGGCTTCTTGTTCTCCACGGGTTCATCCAGCAAGGTGTCCAGATCGGCTTTTTGCTCCTGCTTTTTGGCGGCGTATCCGGCCAATGCAAGTGCCACTTCATCTTCGGTGTCGGCTCGTTGCCCGGTAGCTGCAGTTTCTGCAAGTTCCACGACACGTTTCGGCAGCGGAAGCCCGGCAAACAGGGTGTATACGGCAAGATGGGAGGCGTGATCGTCCGCGTAGATCGCGACCGGTGATTCGTCCATTCCGGGCGTATCCACCAGTTTTGTCACTTCATCCAGCATGGCCATGGTGAACATTCGTTTGGCGCCTTTGGGGCTGGCGGTCATGCAGACGGCGGCTGCGGTCGCTTTCGCAAGATCATACCCGTCCGAGAGAACACCGATGGACTGTCGGATCGGAAGCATGTAGCTGTCCGGCATATTCGGATTGACCGCCGCTTCGGGCAGGACGCACTTGCCGAACGTGATGCAGCCGCTCCGTTGGAACACTTTCATGAGCTCGGACGAGTCAAAGTGATAAGTTCCCAGCGGATTGAAGCTGGCCGTGACAGTGTTAAATTCGTGCAGCAGTCTGGCCACATTCTGGTTGCAAAGCCGCATGAAATCGCCAATCGCCTTGTCCGGATGAGACTGCAAATACTCCCGGTAGAGCTTTTCGTTGTCCACGACGATGATGCCGCCAAGCCCGCGCATGGCCTTTTGAATAATTTGCAACCGTTGCAACGCATTGTCCAGGACCGTTCTGCCTTCGCTCAGTCTCGGCAGCGTCAGGATCAGTCCGAAGCGCCCGGCAAAACCGTTTTGATGAAGCATCCGCGCCGCTTCGATCACGGCACCGGTTCCCGTCCCGCCGCCAAGTCCGCAGCAGATGAACACAAACTCGCGGTCAAAAAATTCGCTTGCAACCAGATCGGCAATGTCCTCCTTGTGCTCCCGAAAAGCTTCCTGCCCCTTTTCGATATCACGCGCGACGCCTTTTTCGTAGCCGCGAAGCATTTTCTTCGTCATGTTCGGCATATTCGGCAATTTGCGGAGGTCGATCTCGTTCGTGTTCACGAGGATCGCTTTGTACGGGTAATGGTCTTTCATTCGCACCGCCGCACACGCATGCGCAATGGAAGTACCGCCCATACCGAGTCCCAAAAATCCGTACTTCAGGCTGATTCTCATGGTCATCCACCTTTCCTCATGTGTTGAATCAGTTCATTTCCGAGCTCCGAGACCATGTACATTTTGGCCTTCCCCTTCGGGAACACCGTCACCAGTGCAGCACCTTCAAGCCGGGCCGCCATCTCATCAAGCAAATGCCTGGAACGGATAGGCATTTCGGCTTCATCCGGTTTGGCCCGGCGGTAATAAGCATTAGTAATGTCTCGCAATTTTTCTTTGGCCACAGGTTTTCCGTGCCATGCCAGCGCCGCAAGCACCCATGCGCCGTCTCCAATGCCTTTTGCTATTGACGATAGGATTTGATCCCTTGTCAACCTCATCCCTCCCTTCAACCTTTGCATAAGAAAAACGCCTGACGGCGTCCTTTAGTTCGTGCGATTTAGTTCATACGTGCAAAATAGCCGGCTGTAGGGAACAATCTACACCCGGCTTATTTTCT
>NICF_comb_assmDRAFT_10000658_pt1 | contig 29065 bp, 15 predicted proteins | sample NewIslPassag4_SG_FD_11279 | JGI IMG/M metagenome (IMG submission 11279) | reverse complement strand
GAACATACCGCGAATATGCTTGACCTTATCTGGACTTCTATCGGTGGTGCTCAGTGGCGCGTTTCCCAGTGGGGCGTGTGCTGGCGGATGTTCATGGCCGCACCCGTCACCGGAATCGGTTTGGGTGCCTACAGGTTCGCTTCACCGTTTTATACTGATTCCGAAGTTGTTACAGCATTTGCCCATGCCGACTATTTTGAGTTTCTCGCGGAGGGCGGTCTCCTGGGTATTGCTGTGCTGACGATATTCCTGGCTCAGATCTGGAAACCGGAGAGTATACGCACTTTTACACGAGACTCAGTCGATAATCCCCTCCTCGCGGGTGCTGGCGGCGCCCTGGTAGCATTCTTGCCTCACGGGTTTGTTGACTGGAATCTGCACATCCCTGCGAACGCATTGCTATTCGCTATGATATCGGGACTCGTGGTCGGATTGATTGATCCAAAGACGTCGGGACGCGTTTTCAGCAAATCGATCGTTCTATTCACGAAATTCGTTATATGCGTTATAACGCTCATTTTTTGTGTCGGCGCGATCATTGGTGCCTTCCGATATGCAAAAGCAGCAACGTCGTTGGAATCCATGCGTCACGCCGTGCTGTGTAATATGAGTCCGAAACCGGCAACGCCATCGGTCGATAGGAGAGCCCTCCTGCTCCGTGCTTTGCCGTCTGCGCTGGAAGCTGCCCGAAGGCCGTTGTCTCCTGTGGACACGCCCGTTTTGATCGGTCTGGCCTATCTTTACCTGTCGGAGGGTAAACCCGGGTTAGAACTTCGGCTGGCGGAAGAGTGGTTCGAACAGGCCCTAGCAGGCACCCCCCTTCGGCTGGAGCTTGTGGCAACCATCAATGAAATCCGGTTGTTGATTGCCACATCTGAGAATTCCAGGAATGTTGAACAGGGGCGATCCGCAAGGTAGGTTTTCTAGCAGCCAAAATCTCCCTCTCTCTACGGATTTACGGAGACCAACGGGGTGACGATGAAATTCTTCGCCTGCGTCGTCGGTGCGCGACCGAATTTCATGAAGATGGCCCCCATTTTGCGGGCACTGCGGGCGTATCCACAGATCCGTCCCATTCTGATTCATACCGGTCAGCACTACGATCCCCAACTGAGCGACGTCTTTTTTCAGGACCTGGAGATGCCCCGGCCCGATGTGCATCTCAACGTCGGTTCGGGAACACATGCCCAGCAAACCGCAAGAATTCTGGAGAAGATGGAGGAAGTGCTCCTTGCGGGCACGCCCGAGGGTAAAAAGTTCGACCGCGTCATTGTGGTGGGTGATGTGAACTCCACCATGGCGGCGGCCCTGGCGGCCGTCAAGCTGGGGATCCCGGTCGCCCATGTGGAGGCCGGTCTCCGCAGCTTCGACCGCTCGATGCCGGAGGAAATCAATCGCATCGTCACCGACGCGGTCGCAGACATGCTGTTCGTCTCCGAACCGTCGGGCGTGGAGAATCTCCGTCGGGAAGGGCATTCAGAGGAGCAAATTCACTTGGTCGGCAACGTGATGATCGATACGCTCCTGGCCCTGTTGCCACGTGCCCGGGAAATAGGCACGCCGCAGCGTTTGGGACTTTCGGTCGGGGAATACGCCGTTGTGACACTTCATCGGCCGAGCAATGTGGATCACGCCGAGGCGCTTTCAGGGCTTCTGGAAGTCCTCGCGGAAGTGGCGGCCGAGCTCCCCGTGGTCTTTCCCATTCATCCACGCACGCGACAAAGGATCGAGACGTTTGGGCTGGGGCACCTCCTGGATGGCCAGGGAAGCGGCTCTCGCAGGATTTGGGCCCTGCCGCCACTGGGATATTTGGAGTTTCTTTCGTTGACGTCCCAGGCGAAAGTGGTCATCACCGACTCAGGGGGATTACAGGAAGAGAGCACCGCCCTGGGGATTCCCTGCCTTACTGTGCGACCGAACACCGAGCGACCCATTACGGTCAGTGAAGGCACAAGCACCTTGGTGGGGAATGATCCGGTCAAGCTGCGGTGCTGTCTGGAAGATGTTTTGGCAGGCCGCTATAAAACTGGCAAGTGTCCATCGCGCTTTGGGATGGTCACGCCGCGGAGCGGATAGGGGAAAGATTGGCAAACGGGTAAGCTGGGGGAGAGTTGTCCCCGGTGTTGGACCATCGCTCGTGCTAGGCTTTTACGGATATCTTTTGCGCAAAACCGGGATCCGCGAATCGATAACCGCGTGAGGCGGCACAGACCTGATCGCCACCGCGATTTTGGCGTGAACCTTTGGTGTACGGCCTCAGCCCGCGGCGACCGGGCTCATATTCGGCAACTTCCCAACTCAACTGTCAGGCCGCCCAAGTGACGTTTCCTGGATCTTAAAGGGATTAACTTCTGATGGTTGAATAGCCCGGGTGACCTGTACTCGCAGGTTTGGGCGGCCGGCTTGTTTTTGCCTTGTCCTGTGTTCACGCGAGCTTCCTGCGTAACCGCCGTAACTCTTCCCACACCGCTCCGCTGCTGGCACCAAGTGGAAGCAAATGCACTAATTAACTGTGTTTTCGTACCAATAATCGCGGATGAGTCATGCCTTCTTCCGACTACGAACCTCCGCTTGGCAGCTTCGGGCTGGTGAGCTTGGACCACCTTTTCCCATGGTCAGCTCTGAGTCGTCTCCACTTGTGCGACACCCTGGCTTGCGACACGCACACAAAATTGTAGGGGCAATTCATGAATCATCCCTATCGTGCGACTGGGAACCGAACGGAGCAGCGGGGCCCGGTCGGTGAAAGCACTTTACCCAAAGTTGGCATGTGGCCGTGACGAGCACGTCCCTCTGAGATGCTCCGGAGGGGTCCGTTTATTGCACCGGGTGATGCAAAAGGGAGTATCCAACCCTAAGACGTGGACCTCGCAGGCAGGCCCTCCGGGATGATGCGAATCTTGGGGGACGTTCGCGCCCCCATGGCCGAAGGAAAGGTGGGGGCGTATCGAGGATTAGCCCCGTTGATTCACCCAGGCGGTCTTCCTTATCCGCAGGTTGAAAGACCGCTCCTCATCCCGGGTTAGCAGACCACCAGGTATACCCCGGTAGTTCTCTTTCCGTTCCTTTAGCGCAACTGATAATAGACGTTAGCACGCTACCAGCGTTTATCCAGGTAGCTCCCAAGACGGTTGATAGACCGATTCCTATTCACAAAGCGAGGAATCGGTCAAATTTTTTATTGCTGGAATGGCGGTTAGAAATCGTGAGGTGGCGATTTCAGATCACTTCGGCGTCTCAGGAAGTCCTCGTCTGCGCCCTCTCCTTGTGCGGAGCATCAGCCGGTCAACCCCTCCGCTGGAAGGGCACGCTGGTGAGCGTTCTGGAGAGCTCTCCCGTGCGGGCACAGCTTCGCATCCAAGCGAGGGCCGATTCGCTGGAATGTCACGCTACGGTGCTCATCGAGTACGATGGTATGCTCCGCTGCGACTTCCAGCTTCATCCCATTCAGCCTGAGGTGGTGTTGGGCAAACTCGACCTGGAGATCCCTTATCGGCCTGAACGGGCGAAGTATCTCCACTTCTGGCCGGTCCGGTGGGGGAGTGTGTTTAATTCTCGAGCCATTCCCCCCGAGGGATACCAGATTTCCTTCAAACCCTTTTTCTGGATTGGCGATGACGAGCGGGGATTAGCCTGGTTTGCCGAATCGGATCAAAATTTTTGGGATCTCGATCCAAACCGAGTGATCGAAGTCCGTCCGGAAAAGAATTCCACGGTGCTCACCATCCATCTTGTGGGCAAACCGCATCCGCTTGCCAAACCGGTGGAATATACATTTGGCTTTCAGGCCACGCCGGTCAAACCGACGCAACCAGACGCCTGGGATTATCGCATCTGCCACATGGGAAATGACGGCATCGAAGAGAATCCGCCGGGAATCCTCGATCGATTGGCCGCGTATGGTGTGAAGACGATCTGCTTCCATGAGCATTGGACCGACATCCAAAACTACCCCCGTACAACGCACGGCGAGAAGCTCCGCAAGTTGGTCCAAGTGTGTCACGAGCGCGGCATTCAGTTGCTCCTCTATCATGGGTATGAAATGAGCACCCTGGCCCCGGAATGGGAGCTCTATCATGAGGAATGTCTCGTCTCTCCCCGGGCCGGGGGATACAAGCGCAAACCCGAGCAGACAGCCTACATTGTCTGTTACCGCAGCCACTGGCAGGACTTTCTTTGCGATGGCATCGACAAACTCATGGACGAATACCCCATTGACGGCGTGTATCTGGACGGAACTTCAGAGCCATGGGGGTGCAGGAACCAGCGGCATGGTTGCGGCTATGTGAGGCCGGACGGATCAGTGGGGACTACCTATCCGATTTTCGCTGTCCGCCAGACGATGCGGCGGATTTACACGATTGTGAAAAAGCACAATCCGAAGGGCCAGGTGAATGTCCATCAATCCAGCTGCATGGTGATTCCGACGCTCGCCTTCGCCACGAGTTATTGGGATGGCGAGCACCTGCAAAGTATCAAGCGTCCGGCGTCACCTGGCGAGGTGCTGCCCCTCGATGCGTTCCGCGCGGAGTTCATGGGGCGGAACTGGGGTGTGCCGGCGGAACTTCTGTGGTATCCCAGTGGACCGTTCCAACGCCGGGAGGCGGTGGGGCTAGCCCTCCTCCACGACGTGCCCGTGAGGCCCAACAGGATGGAGGATGTCGCCGTCTCTGCGCGGATGTGGCGGGCATTCGATGAACTGGCACGCCAGGAGGCGACCTGGATCCCCTACTGGAAGAGTGCCCGCTTCGTCCGATGTGACCCGGCGTCCCTGAAGGTAAGTCTCTATAACAGGCCGGGACGGGGCTTCGTCGTGGTAGCCTTCAATCTGGCCCAGGAAAAATGCCTAGCGAAGTTAACGATCGACTTTTCGGCCATGAGTCAGCCGGAGCCCGTCNCCGCCCGGGAGGTCGTCCGTGAGGTTCCTGTGACCATTTCAGGAAATGCCGTGGAACTTGAGCTTAATGGCTTGGATTACGCTATGGTGTGCGTTCAACCTCGCTGATCAGTTCACCGGGCCAGCCGTTGTAGATTACAGTGCCGTCGGAGCGGATGCGGAGTTCCAGCCCCCTTGCATAGCGCGGATCGTATTCGATCCCGGGTGCGTAGCGATCCGTCAAAAAATGGAATCGCTGGTTGGTAGAACCGACCCAGTGGCGTTTCGTTTCCGGATGCTGGGCGAGGTACGGCCCGTCCACCAACAGATCGGTTGCAGCGAGGAGTTCTTCCACGCCGGGAAGGGGCCTGGCGCGAAGGGACTCGATTGTGAAGCCGGTGAAGACCATCACGGATAGACCTGCGCGGCGGGATTCCTTCGCCACTCGAGCGAGGCCCCTGGCCTGGAGCATCGGCTCCCCACCGAGGAAGGTCACCCCCTCCAGATGCCAGCGCCGCTGGGCCTCCAGGATCCACTCCACCACCTCCGCGGCGGGCACAAGATGACGGGGCACAAACGCGAGCATGTGCGGATTGCAACATCCCGGACACCGAATATGACACCCCTGGACCCAGAGTGCGAATCTCCGTCCGGGCCCTTCTACTTCTGTACAATCCAGCCAATGGGCAAGATTCAACCAGGGTGTGCTCATACGACCTCAAAAACGAATTTGGGCTCGTTACCCGCCTGATGGACCACAAGGGTGCGTCCCACGTAGGCCGCCGGCTCATCCTCCTCGAATAGAAACAGGGCCAGGGGGTCGAGGAGGTATTTCACCAGTTGATTGAGGACCCCGCGTCCGCCCATCTGGCGGTCTACTTGCGACACAATGGTGCGGAGTGCCTTGGTTTCATCGTCGAAGACCAGGTCTTTAAAACGGTATTTCTCGCGGAGACGTTCACGAATCGGTTGCAGCTTTGCCTGGGCAATGGCCACCAAGAATTCCTCGCTGGTGATGAATTGGAAGGGGACGATGTTGTCCCCGATGCGATTGAGGAGTTCCGGCCTCTGCGCCACATGAATGAAGTGGTGGCGAACTTTTTCCAAGAATTGCTGGCGGACGGCCTGAGGATCGTTCTGACAGGCGACTTCCGAGGCACCAATATTGGACGTGAAAATGATCACCGTCTCGGCAAAGGAAACCGTCTCGCCCTTCCCGTCGGTGAGTCGTCCGTCTTCCAGAATTTGCAGGAATTTGTCCAGGATTCGCACATGGGCCTTTTCGATTTCGTCGAAAAGGAGCACGGAAAATGGCCGCTTTTTCACAGCATTGGTGAGCTGGCCTCCTTCCTCGTAGCCCACATAGCCCGGGGGAGCACCGACGAGCCTCTGGTCGCTGTGCTCGTGGTTGAACTCGGACATGTCAAAACGGATGCAGGCATCTTCATCCCCGAATAGGAACTGGGCCAGCGCTTTGGCTAGTTCGGTCTTGCCCACCCCCGTCGGCCCCACAAAGAAGAGAACACCCTTGGGAGTCTTCTGCTTGATCGAGTGCTGGAGTCCGGACAACCCGGTGTAGGCCCGGATGATCACGCTGGCCACCTTTTCCACAGCCTCGTCCTGACCTTTCACCCGTTTTTTGAGTTCCTCGCGAATAGTTGCCAGCCGTCCTCGACTGAGATCCTCCCAGGGGCTCTCTTTTTGCCCGTATTTGTAGAGATTGATGAGATGCTCGAACGACAGCGGCTCCGACGAGTCTACCCGGGAAAGTTTAAGCAGCTGATGGAGATCGCGGATTGTCATCCCCTCGAGGGAATCGACAAACTGGGAGAACTTCACTTCGCCGGGCCGGGGTAAAGGCTTCAGGCGCCAGACATCCAGGGTCCGTTGCAGAAAACCCTCCCGTTCAGGGCGCCCGGGCGGTGGGACGAGGACCTCCGCCACGGCCGGGTTGCCCATGTAGAGGGCCGGCGGTAGGGCACCAAGTTGCGAGCAGAGCAGGACAATGAGATTCGCCGGTCGGGTAAGCAGATTCCTGTCGGCGATCGAAATCGGGGCGTTGCGAATGGCTTTCGAAATGATGAGCAGCCACTGCCGCTCCTGTTCTGAGAGGGCATTGGCGTTCCCGAAAAGATATTGCGACCAGTCGATAACAAAGGCGTAGCGTTCGGGCGTGGGGTGCACGAGATGGTGATACACGACAGCAAGGAAATCGTCGGCCTGGGGAACTGTCGTGCGAGGTGGCAGGGTGGAGCCAGCACCCACGTCATACGCCTCCCCCTGGAGCGCGCTCTGATTTCGCGATTGCGCGGCCGCCACGGTATTGCGCATCAATCGCTGCCACACGCTCTCCGAGATTCCCTGCACACCGGAAAACCGGTCCCAAAGCACCACGTGATCGAAGCCCATGGTTTTGAGGGTATTGACGAGCACTTCGCTGACGCACCGGTATTGCTGCGTACGGGGACAAAAGCGCAGATCGTGGATCTCGCCGTGGACGATGAGGGCGCGACGGATGGCGGCCTGTCGGGTGAAGTTCTCCAGCCAGCGGTTTTCCCCGTGATTAACCATGGCTTTCTCTCCGTTGATTCACATCCAAAGGGCGTGCTGAATTGGCCAATCGGTCAGGATTCTGCCAGAGCACGCGGGCGTTGGATAACTGGATGCCGTAGACCTCTTCTAGTAACGGTAAGAGTTTGTCGATATCGTCTTTGCACTTCATGCCTTCATAGTGGTCGAACTTGTAGATCATCGTCCCGTTGAGGCGGACCGAGAAGCTGGCCTCTGCCCCGGCGGGCTTGGTGGCGCGGATCAGCACTTCGTCCGTTTCCGGAATACGGCGCGGCTGATCAACGAAAAAACCCGACCGGCTCAGGCTCTCCACGATCGCGCGAACGACCTGACGGCGGGCCTCTTCGGGGCACGGAGCCCGTTCTGCGTCTTCCGTCTCTGCCACCAGGCGGGCCTGAAACTCTTCGAGCGATAATCCCTGCGTCTGGGCCAACTTGTAAAGATTTTCCAGCCGCGCTTGCTTCTCCTGCGCCCGAAGCGGGTCCGGTTGTTTCGCAAGTTCCGCCGTATACAAATCCAGAAGCTTGCGGCGCGCCTCGTCCTCTATCTGCCGGGTTTTCGCTTCCCTCCATTCCTGAGCCCGACGAGCCGCTTCCGCGCGAAGCCGCCCCAGCTTTTCTGCGATTTCACGCTCCACGGCAGGGAGTTGCTCTGGGAGTACCGAGCGCCCGGCAAACTCCTGGCGCAGAGCCTGTAATTCCTCCAGGACAAAATCCTGTTCCACGGGATCCGTGATCTGGGCGATCGCCTGTTCCAGAAAGCGACCGAGCTCGGATGTCGCTTCCGCCCGCAATTGGGCCAGACGTTCCTCCTGACGACGGCGTTCCTCCTCGTATTCGCGCCGGGCCTGTCGCGCACGGGCAGGCAGCCGGCTGATTATAGGAGCCAGTTGGAGACTCAAATCCCGGGCCGCCAGAGGATCCCGCGCCAGAAGCTCATCCAGAGTTTCCAGTTGCTCTTTGATGTGGGCGAATTCCTGGGGCAGATAGTGATCCAACCCTTGGGCGAGCAAATCCTCATAGGTTGCCACATAGCGATCCCGGTAACGGCTGGTTGTCTCTCGGACTCTCTGGAGATACTGTGCACGCCGGACCTCTGCGGCATGTCTCTCCCGATGACGTTCCCGCGAAGGACTGCCCACGATCCACTCGAAAATTCCTAGTTCACTCATGGCCAACCTCCACGCTGCTGCGGTTTCCTTTGCTTATTTATTACGATGAACGTTTCGAGGGACTAACAAATAGCTGTCCGTTTCAACGTGTCGTCTCGCGCTCTGTCACAAGACCTCCCGGTCACTCTCCACACCCTGGGCAAGGTTTGCGAGAGCCTGCCGCCCGTAGGGGACCAGAGCCTGACTGCTGAAACCGAAAGGAACCTCCCGTCTAATGCGGCCTTTGAACCCGTGTCTCGCGTGCTCCCCTTCGTTGCTGAATGTTTGTGTAGCGGGTCTTAAGGCGGGCGATGAAGGCCTCCGCCTCGGTCGCCGAGTACCCGGCCCGTGCCAGCGCCTTTCGGGTTCGCGTCGCAAAGGTCTCCTCGGACTCCCACCAGCGTGGGATGAGGAGACGATTTTCGTCAACCGTGTCGCGCAACTGGGATGCCAGCCTGCGGAGGATGTCTGGCTCTCCGGATCCCGAAGCCGTCTGGGGTGTCCACACACCGACCGGCAGGAGAACTTCCTCATCCTGCACTCGCACTTGGAGGCGATGACCGATCAATGTGTGGGTCTCACAAACACAGAGTACATTGTCAGGAAACGGCCAGCCGCCTTGGTTGATTACTTGACAGCCCGCGCCATCGGAGTTCCATTGCACGGCTAAGTCCTGGGAAAGACTTGGATCAAAGCCGATAATGAGCCGCCCGGGGGTTTGCGGCGAACCGGACAGCGACCGCAGACTGGGATGCACGATGCACCACTGTGCCGATTCGGGGATCATCTCAGCAAAACGGGGAAGGACCACCCAATGCCTTTCGTCTGAACGGAGCAACGATGGGGGCTCCGTCGGCCAAGTCTCAGACCATTCGCTACCGAACCGGTCCAGACCGAAAACAGGCGTGAGGAAACGTTCCACAATTTCCCGGGCAGGAAGTCGATTGACGTATGCGGTTTCAGTTTCCGTCGGTAATTGTAGCGTGATCCGCCCCTCGTCCAGGTGGACGCTGGCCATAACCTCCCGCCAGAGAATCTCGGGTCCCCCGACACGCCGCAGCGCCTGGACACGGGCCTGCGGGCGCCACCACGAGAAACGCGCATCGGGAATCCATTCGCGGATGAGGTTCTCAGGAAAAAGATTGCGGAAAGCTTCCGCATTGACCCTGATGGGTGGAGTTTGAGTAGAGTACCGCATAATATCTCTTTCCGCTAGGATTTCCCCAGCAATGGGATCAAAGAGAAACGATTCTTCATGGACTTGAGTCCGGGCTGATATTTGGTTTTCCGCAAGCATCCGCTGTCCCGCTTCGGTGATTTCCAGTTCTCCCAGCCGCAGCCACGCTGGATCAGCATCTTGTCTCCGCGCGACGACGGCTCCCAAAGTCACCAGTTCGTTGATTACGGGACGCACGAGCGGGGCCGCGTCAGGAACGCACAGAAAATCCTCGAAGGCCCTGACCACGGGGAGATGCCGGAACAAGGGGTCGCCAGACAAACGGTCGCACATAACGAGAGTGATCCGCTCAAAGGCCGTCAGAACCCGGGGAACGCTGTGCGTAATTTCCACAGCAAACCGTAACGCCGGCAGTCCAACGCGAAACTTGGTCACACTGATGGCCATGGCTTACCCCCTCTCGTGATTCCCTGCGGGGCGCGGCCCGCCTGCGGCTGGAACTCTCGGTATGTCTCCACGGACACGATATCAGCCGAGGAACGAAAACATCCCCAGCGCTCGATCTCCTCGATGATATGCCGGTAGACCTCGATTTCCCGGTAACCTGGGCGGTCGAGGTGAGGCAGCTTCACGGGATAATGGCGGAAGCTTCGCTCTGCGCCGACGATCACCAGCAGTTCCTGGGCCCTGGAAAACGCCACATTAATGCGTTCAAACTGGGCTGTGTTGGCCCGTCGCGACAATCTGTGACGCGGGTTCCGAACCAGGCTCACGAGAACGATGGGACGTTCCTGTCCTTGATAGCGGTCTACAGTATTGATGTCCACGCGAATGGCCTGAAACTGAAAGGCGTGTTTTTTCTGGAATCGCCGGAGGGTTTCCCGGATTGTCCGCACCTGACGGGCATAGAAGGTGATGACGCCCACGCGTCGAGGAGGCTTTTTGCCGGGTCCGAATCCCAGCTCTCGATAGGCCATCTCCATGTCATACAGGCACTGCGCGATGAGTAGTGCTTCCAGGGCGTTGGTTTTGCCCCCTGATCCGGTTCGCTCTTCAAAGTGCGGTTTTCCCAAAGGATCGACGGAAGAATCGATCCACAGGACATGTTCCCGGGGGCAAAGGTAGGGGCGTCTTCTGGGACCAAGCAGCGTCAGGTTGTGAAGGCGATGCTCGCGGGGATCAGAATTGGGGTGGTCCCCATCGGGATCCTGGAGGCCACATACGAGCCGATTCTCGTAGAAGTGGTTGATCACCTTCATGATTTGAGGATGCATCCGGTACTGGGTGAAGAGAAAGGACTTCAGTGTCTCGGACGCGTTTTCAAAGTGCTCCTTGAAGAGGGAGGCGGTCACCAACTTCCGGAAACGTTCAAACGTCTCCCGCGTGAGGGGCACGAACTCTTGACCGTTCTCCTCGTCATCCTCTTCGGCCTCTGCAACCAGTTCTTCCCAGGGGAGTTCCCGCTCACGAAAGAGGGGCGGGAGCTGCCGGTGGTCGCCCACGAGAATGGCCGTCCGGGCCAGCAACAGTGGCATGACCATTTCAGGAGGAGTGGCCTTACTGACCTCGTCAACGATGGCTACGTCGAAACGGACAAAACCGTCCTCTTCCAGGGTCTTGGGATTCTCAGTGCAGGTCACCCCCACGACATTGCACGCTTGCAAATAAACGGGAAAAAACTGGTGGCGGTCGCGTTCTGCCACCGTAGGGTCCATCAGGGATCGGGTCCAAACCTCTAGGATCTCGCCCCAGGCCTTGCGGATCGGCTCTTGCTCCCGCAGGAAACGGGTGAGCCGCTCAAGCTGGTTGCGGACTCCTTCGCGAATCCGTGGCAGAGCCTGCCGGGTCGGGGCTTCCTCGTGAATCCCCCCGTGTCTGCCCAAAAGCTCCACCAGACGTGCCTCTTTTTCAGCAATTTCCTTTTCCAGGGATGCCAGTCGATCTGTCACATTAGCAAGCTCAATTTCGTACTGCCGTCTCTGCTCGGCCACGGACTCCCGCGGTGCCGGCGCGTTGACAAACTCTTCTACTTTCCTCTGGCACGTCTCATACACCAGGGCCATCTCCTGACGCACTTCGCCGATCGCGCGGAGAGCCTCCCGGAGACGCGCGAGCACTTCTTGTCGCCGGGCCTGAGGATTGGTGAACTGACGGGCAACTGGAACACCGTCCACCTCGGCGTTAAAAACCGCGCCGTAGACTTCGGCATTGAGGCCACTCCCACGCTTGCGAAGGTCGCGGATCCGTTTCTGCACTGCCTGCCACTCCGCGAGCTTGCTGCCATCCTCGGTCATCTCTTCCAGCAGTTGCCGCGACTTTCGCTCCAGTTCGTTCAAGAGGAGGGCATCGCCTTGCGAAAGGATGCTTTCCCCGTCCAAAGCTGCTAAACGCTTAGCATCCTCTTCCAACTGAGGGACATACTTGTCCATTTCCTGCCAGCGACGAAAGATCTCTAGAAGTCCCAGCGATTGCTGCCAGGCGGAAAGGGGAATACGCGTCACCTGCTCGGGATCGAGTTCGATCCCCACCGTCCGCAGTTTTTGGACCAGCGGCGACAACTGTCCCAGGACCTCTGCGGCAATCTCCGTGGGGAGTTCACCCGGGGAATCTGTCTCCTCCTTGAGGAACGCCAGAAACTCTTTGGCCCGTTCCCGCTGTTCAGCCAGCTGGCGGCTCTGCACCTCCTCCTGACGGGAGGTATTGATCGCCGCTACGATCTCGTCCCGGCGATGTGCGAGCGAATGCTGCTCTTGTTCCATCGCCGCCAGGTCAGCGGCGACAATCTCCACCTGGTTGAGCCATGCTTGAAGTTCGCGAACCGCCCGCTCCGCCTCCTCCCACGGCTGAAGAATCTCCTCCCGACAGGTTTTGGCAATGGCCTGGTAATAGGTGGTTAGAGCCTTACTTTTACTGAAGGGGCAGTTTTCGTCTGCCCGCTGCCCCAGCCGGATCGCCCTGATGCTGGGAAATCCCACCAGGCGTTCCAGAGCGTTGTCCACGGCCAGGTTTGCCTGAGAGGCTACTAGGACCGTCTTTCTTTGCTCCACCAGGTGACAAATGGCTTCCGCGATCATGGTGGTCTTGCCCGTCCCGGGCGGCCCTTGCACAAGGGCTAGGTCCGGGGCGCTGATCATTTTGCGGACGGCGAGTTTTTGATCGTCATTGAGGTCCTTCCGGAACCAGCGGTCGTCCGGTATGGGGATGAGGTCCGCCGGCTGATTGGCCGCCTGAATATCAAACAGATAGCTTGACAACAGCGGGGCGTAACCCCCTTGTTCCTGCAGGCGTTTCAGTGCCGTGCGCTGCCGATTCACCAGGGCGAGCTCCCCCACGATGGAGAGGGAGAGGAAACCTTGACGAGGAACTCTGCGGAGAACTGCTTCTTCGATTCGCTCCCAACTGGCTCCTTCCTCGCGCATCTGATCGAAGTCCTCCTCCGCCGATTCGCTCAGCCGGTACACAGCCCACGCCCACACGGGGTTTTCCCAGGGCGTACTCGTGATATTCGCCTCGTCAGGTAGGGCAGATATCCGTTCGACTGTCACAAAATCACCCAACTCGACTTCTTGAGGCCGGCAATCGTCGTTGTAATCAAACGTCCACGGGTCTCTCGAATACTCGAGGGGATAGGCCCGCACTTCGTCCTGCCGCAATATCCGGCGCATCCGTTCCCAATCGGGAGCCACCACCAGAAAGCGGAGACGCCCCTCGGGGCCTTCTCGATCCAACGCGACCTGAACATAACGGACACCATCCAAACTCTTTTTCGCCAGGGTTTCTTTCCAATTGAGATACTCCCACCAATCGTCGAGGCGTTTCTCGGTCTCGACGGAAATGGGTGGGAGGGCTTCCACAAAAGATCTCGTGAGCACGTTTTGCCGTCGCAGCCGCCCAGGATATATTTCGTTGGTGCGAGCTATGACCCGGATCTCGCGTTCGAACGCCCGCCTGGGACAGTGCGACAGATCGACGACTCGCTGGACAAGGAGAACGGGATTGTCGGGATCGACGCGGTTGTCATAAAGCCGACCGCAAATTCCCAAAACGACCCCGGGCGGAAGTACTTCCTCCATGCGGGGTGTCATGTCCGCAGGCCGGATCAACAAGTAAGGCTGGTCTTGCCGGTAGCTAATGTTGCACACGAAGTAACCGCGGACCAGCCCCTCTGGAAAAAATGTCATTCGGAACCACGCGAGCGGTTGTTCTGTGAGCTGAGTGTCCGTTTTTCCGTAGCGCTCCAGCACCGCCTTCAATTGCGTATTCAGGCCGGGCCATAGATTGCCCTGAGGATCCGAGTTGTCCTCGGCATTCTTGTCAAAGTCGAGGTAGAGAGCGCCCTCGGCCACCGCACTCTCTTGGCTCGAAGCGACGCAACTCGATCCCCCCCTCCCTCTCACCGAATCGCTTTTCGGCCCCATGTGACCATCCCATTGCTCCAGAAGGCGGGAAACCTCGTTGCGACGATCTTCCCAAAGATGGGCAATCTCTGCAGCCTGTGCCGACTCTGGCACGGTCACTCCACATTCCTGCAGTCGCAGAGTGACTTCCTGCCGCCATCGCTCGCATTCAGCACGGCACTCCCTTACGCGACGGTGCGGTTCGGCCAAACCAGATTCCAGAGCCTTGTGCTCTTGCTTTTTCAAGCGCTCGAGAGAAGACTCCGCTTCGGCGAGATTTCGTTCCGCACCAACCTTGCTTTCACGCGCTGCGTCATACTCCTTTTGAGCTGCCTCCAGGGCTTCTTCCGCTTCTGTCAGCAGTTTCTGCCATGCATCCTCTATGGCCTGCGCTAAGGCCTGCTCGCGTTCCTTCTCGCATTGCTCGATTCTCGTAAGGACACCCTGCAGTGCCGACCTTGCCCCGGCCAGCGCTTTTTCACATTCCCCAAGTTCATCAGAAACTCGTTTCCGCTTTTCGACAAAGGCCCCGTATTGACGCTCCTGCTCGCGGCGGCNCGCCGCGGCGATTCGCTCTCCCTCCTGACCGAGCAAGTCGTCACGTTTTGATTTGGCTTGCTCAAGCGCATTCGCAACCTGTGATTCTTCCTTGACCATTTCGTTATATCGAGATTGGGCCTTCGCCAGCGCTGCCGCGGGATCGTACAAGAACCGGGCAAGCCAATGCCACAGGCCGCTCTTTCCCTTGTCTTGCTCCACTTCCCTGTGCAGTTGGTCTATTTCTCTCGCGAGATTGTGCTTGTTTGCTCGAACCTCAGACAGCTTCGTCTCCAGTGCGGCGATTTCCTTGTCCAACTGGGCGACTTCCTTTTGGTGAGCGGCACGCGCCTCCTGGGCGGCCTTTTCGATCGCCTCCCCCACCTCTGGCGGCCACGTTCCGCTGTCCCAGTACTCGGCCTCGCGCTGGACTTTCTCCCACTGCGCTTTCAGGTCCGCCTGTTGGGTTTGCCGTAAGCGGACCTCGTTTTGGAGCGACTCGCATTCCCTGCCCAGCTGGTCCAGTCTTTCTTCAAAGGGCGCACATTTCTTTTGTGCGGTCTGCTCCACGATCGCCCAATCTTCGGACATCAAGTCCCGGGCCCGGATCTTGGCCACGCGGTTACGCGCAGCCCGGAGGGTGCGATGGAGTTGGTCGACGGCTTGCTCGGCCTGGCGAAGCTCGTGTTCGGCAGCGTCGCGCCGCTCTTTCCCGTCCGCGAGTTTTTTATCCCACGTTTCTTGGAGGGTGTGCTCGATTCTGCAGAACTCCTCCTCCGCGCTACGCTGCTTCGCTTCAGCCTCAGCGAGTGATCTTATGGACTCCGCTACCTCTTGGAGTAGTCGATGCTCCTGCTGGAGGAGGATCCACTGATAAGTTGGGGTACGGGTGAGACGCAATGACCGGACAATCTCTTCTGGGGAACGGAGCGGCTTGCGCTCCTCAGTACCGGTTGTGCTTTGCCCGCATTTCTGCCCTAGCATAGAAGTACTCCCCATACAAAGATCGCGTTTCGCTCCCGTGTTCTTTCTCTTTGGTAGGTAATACGCTGGAGAGTACAAATGAATAACAAACAACGCCCAGAATTTTGTTGACTTCAGCAGTAACCAAACCAACCTCCGAATTCCACATTTCCAGGCGGCAAACCCTTGACCTCACCGGGACGACGAAATAGTAGTTATTTAGGAGTCCTAAGCAATGCCAGTGTTGAGCCCGAAACAGCGTCACAGCCTGGGTGGGCAAATTGCGATCGCACTCTCCCGAATCAGCGAGGCCATTCATCACCTCTTTAAAGAGCGAGGAAAGATGAGGCGGCTTTCTCCCACACAGATGCAATCCCTTTTGTTTCTTAAGTACGTGCGACCGGGGGCACGCACGATCGGGGGGCTGGCTGACCGGCTGGGAAGTACATACGCCACAACAAGCGAAGTTGTTGACGCCCTGGAACGAAAGGGACTGGTCGAGCGGACTCCTCTCCCCCAGGACCATCGGGTTATCACGTTGAGGTTAACACCCAAAGGCCAGTTGGAAACGGAATTGGTAGAAAACATCCTCGACGAAATCGAATCGGCGGTCAACACCCTGCCGGAAGGAGAGCAACGTGCCCTGCTCCACGCCCTCCAATCCGTTGTTCGCCACCTCCACAGTCGCGGCTACATAAACATCTACGATATGTGCTGGAGCTGCCAGTTTTTTCGGAAAAATGCCCATCCTGATGATCCGCGCGGCCCGCACCATTGTTCCTTCATGGACGCACCGCTTGCCGAACCCGACACCTATTGGGATTGCCCAGATTTTGTTCCCGCAGAGGAACGCGATCAAAAGGAAAGGGGGTGATGCGCATGGACCACTGCTCCCATTTTTATCGCACAAGGCACCCAGGCTCACGTATCTTGAGGATTGACTGCTGGACAACTGTCTCGACTTTTAGGGTAATTTTCAAACGAGTAATGCCGCGCTGAAACGCCGACCACCACTTTCACCGACTAAGCAACGGTTTTCATCTGAGAAGCTGTGGGTGAAGCCCGTGATTGTCTCAAAAGGCTTCTTCAGCGTTTCACAGGTTTGTGCTCTCAACTAACCAGAGGAGGTATGGATATGTCCGAAAGCCAGATCCCCGGTTACACGTATGGGACGTCGCAAGTGTCCCGTTCTCCGCTTTCTCGCGAGGATTTGGACAATCTCAAGAGAGCGGTGCTTTTCGGTCCTGAAGACGAGAAATACCTCCGTCTTGCGGGCGAGGTTTTACAGGACCAAATTGAAGAAATTCTCGATTTGTGGTACGGGTTTGTGGGGTCTCACTCCCATTTATTGCATTACTTTACTGACGGCCGGGGAAATCCGAATAGTGAGTATCTCGCGGCCGTCCGGAAGCGGTTTGGCCGGTGGATTCTGGATACGTGCAACCGTCCCTACGACCAAGCCTGGCTGGACTATGCCCACGAAATTGGACTGCGCCACCATCGCGCCAAGAAAAACGCAACCGATGGCGTCAACGCCGTCCCCCATGTGGACTACCGCTACCTTGTGGCCTTCATCTATCCCATCACAGCGACGATTAAGCCGTTCCTTGCCAAAAAGGGCCATAGTCCTGAGGAAGTCGAAAAAATGCACCAGGCGTGGTTTAAATCGGTCGTCTTGCAAGTGGCTTTGTGGAGTTTTCCCTACGTTAAAGAAGGGGACTTCTGAGGGGATTAAAAAGCCTTAATCTCTCAGGAATATTCTCTTCAATTCTTTGGTTGCCGGTGATCTAGTGAGCGGGAGGCTGTGCGCTGCTCGACTTTCGTCCTGTCCCAAATCGTCGGGACTCCGACATACAGAAGCAGCCACCGTTAGGGTCGAACAGCACTTAGGTTTTGCCGATCCGCAGTTCTGCGCGCTTTCCACTCTGGCAGTCACAGGAGGACCGGTCTCTTTTTGGGCTGCTCGGCGGTGCACAAGTGCGCGATGGGCAACGTTTTACAGCCGTTTTTGGAACGATTACAATATAAACCGTGGTCAACGGGCAGGAGGACTCGTTCACTTCGGGAAGCTGCTCTCCACGCGGAAAGGGTGCACTCCTCGGTGAACCGTCCTTGATAAAGCCGAACGCGGATTGCCTCCGGGGTCAGAATCGCGTGTGCCCGTGTTCGACAATAAACAACCAGACTGGAGAGCCCGGGATGGTGGCAGGCCCGAATTACCGACATGGCCCCAGGGCTCCTCACGACGCTGGGAGAACCCAGAACACGCAATCGATCGACACGATCGACAATTCTTGACGGGATTGCAACGTTTGATCAGGGAGGCCCATTTCAATCGGGCAGAGCTAAAAAAGGTGGCAAGACTTTCTTTCTGGGAGGTGGACCGTGGCTGGCCGAAAGAGAGAGATGCCGAAGATTGGCTTGTTAGTTTGGAGGTGGGCCCGAAAGGGGATGAAGCTGACCCGCAGGACATCCTCCATCGGGCGACGGCGGCCGAGTTTCGAGACACTGGAAGAACGCTGGGTTTTGGACGCGGCTCTGCCGAACATCTTTCCAGGATTAGCGCTCCATCTCGGAAATGTCGGGCCTGCTTCGGTGGTCATCGGCGACCTCAATGAAGACGGGAATCCCGATTTGGTCACGGCCAATTCTCTGGCCGATACAATCAGCGTGTTTTTGGGAGAGGGTGATGGGCGTTTCACCAGTGCCCAGTATGCTGTAGGGGATCTTCCCATCGATGTCGAAATGGCTGATTTTGATGGCGACGGTCATATGGACCTCGTCGTTTCCAACGCCGGTGACAATTCTCTCTCCCTGTTGTTCGGGACCAGTGAGGGAACTTTTGGAGAGGAAGTCCGGTGGTCTCTGGCATCATCTTCGCGTAATCTGGCTGTGGGGGATTTTGATGGCGATGGCCATCCGGATATCGCGGCCATTCTCGTTGGCGACGATGGGACCTCCGTGAGCGTTTTCACTTCTCAGGGTGATGGCAGTTTCGATCTCTTGTTTGAATCACCTGCGGGTATCTCGCCCGATGCTCTGACAGCGGCTGATGTCAATGGCGATGGGCGTCTGGATTTGATGGTTGGGACTTTTGGCAGCATTGATGTGTACCTTTCCAAGGAAGACGGGACATTCGAATCAGTCAGTACTGCGACGCCCATCCGCACGGATTCCCTCGCTGTAGCCGACTTTGATGGTGATGGTCTCCTCGATGTCGCGGTCTGTGAGCGGGGATCACCCTACCTCATTGTTGGGCTCGGTCGGGGGGATGGTGGTTTTGATCTTTTGCCCACTGAAACCTTTGATGGACCGGTTCAGTGCGTGCTGACCGGAGATTTCAACGAAGACATGACAATGGACCTGGTGCTCGTAGTTGGCGACGGGACCATCCTCTCGCTGACAGGGCGCGGCGACGGCTCATTCGAGACGCACATCCCCTCTGGACCGTCGGCGGCCTGGGGCAGCGCTGCGGGCAGCGTCGGCGATATCGACCGCGATGGACACCTCGACGTAATCACGGTGAGCGACAGGGATATCTCCGTTGTCTTCGGTAATGGAACGGGAGCGTTCCCTTCACGACAGTCGTACCCGGCAGGACACACCCCGTCGCGAGTTCGTCAGGCCGATCTGGACAATGATGGTTGGCCTGATTTGCTTGTTGCTAACTGGCTGGGCGGGGATGTTTCCATTTTTCTCAACGATCGGACCGGTAACTTTGTAGAAAAGGGACGATATCCAATCGGCTCGTACATGGGGGCTGTTGCCGCCGCGGATTTTAACGAGGATGGTCACGCCGACTTTGCCGCAGTCGATCGTGCCAACGGCCAGGTGGCTGTTTTCCTCGGCATTGGTGGCGGGCAGTTCTCTCCCGGTTCGCGATTGGCTGTGGGGCAGGGGCCATCGGATGTTGTCGCTGCGGACTTCAATGGCGATGGACACCTTGACCTGGCAGTCTGCAATCAGGGCAGCAACGACGTGTCGGTTCTTCTGGGGCAGGGTGATGGCGCGTTCCAAACGCAAGCCCGGTTTGCCGTGGGAAGCAACCCGTTTTCCCTGGCAGCAAGCGATTTCAATGGCGACGGCCGGATGGATCTGATCTCCGCCAATTGGGATAGTGACGACGCATCGATCCTCCTTGGTAACGGCGACGGAACTTTTCAAACCGAGTTGCGCTACACGATGGGCGACGGCCCGCGTTCGGTGGCGGTGGGCGATTTTAACGGTGACGGCTTTGTCGATGTCGCGACGGGCAACCGCCAGGATCATTCGATTTCCGTGCGCCTGGGAAACGGTGACGGGACTTTTGGGCCCGAAAGCCGGTATTCTGTGGGAATTTTCGTGTCTCATCTGACAGTCGCCGACTTTGACGGTGACGGCCATCTGGACGTCGCCACGACGAACAGCGACTCGAACGATGTTGCGATTCTTTTCGGCAACGGAGACGGAACCTTCCTCTCCAACCTCCGATTCAGCGCAGGGGAGAGCCCGGAGGCTCTCGCCGCTGTGGATGTCGATCGCAACGGTCGCATCGATCTTGTGGTCCTCAACCAATTGGCCGATACCATCACAGTCCTGCGAAATCTCTTGCCCGATCGCTATTCCGTCCACGATGTGGGCATTGTTGACGATCTGACCATCTCCGACTTGAGCGCGCCGGAACTGACCGGAACCGTGTTCCAGGTGACTCGTGCGCGGAACGGCTTTCTCACAGTCATAGCGGAGAGTGTCGATATTCCGGGGTCCATAACGCTGCGGCTCTTTGACGAAAACCCCTTCGAGAATCCCGAGGCTACGCTCCTGGCGCAGTCGGAGTCCACAGGGAGTCAGAACAGGCTGGATTATGAATTCGCCGACGAAGGGAACTCCTATTATGTGATGGTTTCGGGCACCGATACGGATTTCTCTCTTCGATTTGTCAATCTTTTCGCCGTCGAGGTCCAGGGAGAGGCCGGGGCTTTGGCGTCCGTTTTCGGAACCGACGGCGATGATTTTTTGGTTCTCCGGCCGGGAGCCTCGCCGGAAGTAGTCATCAACGGCGTTGCCTATGCCCTGGCGCAGACGCCTGACGGTCTGACGGTGCAAGGTGACCTCGGATCTGGTCAGGATATCGTGGTGGCCTACGATGCGGTGGGGGACGATGTTTTCTATCTTCGTCCTGGCATTTTGAAAGGCGTTATCTCGGCCCCGATTCCAACCAGCGTGGACGCGGTGGTGGGTTTCGAGGAGGCTCACATTTACGCAACCGGTGGCGGCCAGGACACAGCATGGCTGTACGACGCGTCGGAAGACGGCCTGGTCGATCTTTCCGTGAGACTCAAATCTGACCCCCAATACAGGCATGTCAAGATGATCGGGCCCGGGATGTACCACCGGGTCAAACTATTTGAAGTGGTCCACGGTTTCTCGACGGGTGATAACGACCGGGCGGTGTTTTTCGACTCTTCGGGCGACGATGTGTTCTCCGGCGGCTACGGCCTGAGCCGGATGTCAGGGCCAGGCTATGACGTGACGGTCCACAATTTTCGGAGTGTGACAGCCTTCGCTTCGCAGGGACACGACACGGCCGCCCTGGTCGATTCTGTCTTCAAAGACGAACTCCACGCCAAGGCCCACAAGCATGAAATCTTCGACCAGGTTACTGCGGGGGTCCGATACCGCGTCACCGTGCGGGCCTTCGATTATGTCCATGCCGAGGCGAGCACGGCTGGTGACAACCGCGACACGGTCAAGGTCTGGCCAACAGGTTGGGATGACCTGGTGGTTATCAGCGGGGATGTCCTGGACCACTTTGTAGTCAGCGGTGCGGAGGCACGGCGGCTCTTCCGCGCCGCAGGTTTTGAATTCGCCAAGCTCCAGCCAACCACCGACAGCAACGACCGGGTGCAATTGACCGAGCCTATTGAAATCAGTTTGGACATCAGCAGCGGCTGGCAAGGGACCTGAAAGCGACGACCCGCTCTTGTCATGTTCACCCCGATAGCGCACTGGGGATTTCCGGGTCTTTCGCGCTGGCCTGCTTTACCGATGGACAACGCACTTTGCCTTATGGGCTCTGAACAAAACGGAGCCAGTTGCCGGCCGCTCTTTGATGATGTCCAATGATCGCAAGGCTGGTCCACAAACGGTTTTTGGCAAGCTGTTGAAAATGGCCCCTCGTGGCTGTATAACGCTCTCGGATAGCGTTCATAAGTCGGCAAGACATGCCCCCAAGGCGTTAAAAGCTGGAGTTCGCCCATGAACGGGTCTCGCTTCTCAGCCATCGGCATACTTATCACAGGTCTGTGCTTCGGATGGGTCATCGGATGTCCAATCGTACTGGGCGCTGGACAACCGGACTGGATCTTTCACCACGCAAAAATTGTGACCGTGGATGAACATTTTCGGATCGCGGAGGCGATGGCCGTGAGCGACGACCGGGTCGTGGCGGTCGGTCGCAACGAGGAAATCCTCCAGCTCGCGGGTCCCAACACTCAGCTCGTCGATCTCCATGGCCGAATGGTCCTGCCCGGACTCATCGACTCCCACACCCATCCACCGACTGCCGCCGTGTACGAGTTTGATCACGAAGTGCCCACTATGGAAAGTATTGCCGATGTCCTCGCATATATCCGGGCCCGGGCGGCCGTGTTGCCGAAGGGAGAATGGATCGTCGTCCAGCAAGTCTTTGTGACGCGTCTAAAAGAACGGCGATTCCCCACGCGAAAGGAACTGGATGAGGCGGCGCCGGAGCACCCCGTAATGTTCCGAACCGGGCCCGATGCAGCTCTGAATTCTCTAGCTTTGAAACTGAGTGGAATCGATCGAGATTTCCAGATCACCGACGGTCAGCCGGGATTTGTCGAGAAGGACCCCGTGACCGGTGAACCGACCGGCATCCTCCGGAGTTGCACCCGACTGGTGAAAGTCAGACTCTCCACCAAATCGCCTAGCGAGGAAGAGTCACGTGAGGCGCTCCGCAAGCCGCTGCGGGCGTATAACGAAGTGGGGCTCACCAGCATCGTGGACCGCAGTGGGAATGACCGCACTATTGCCCGTTACAAGGCGCTTCTGGACCGAAATCAATTGACATGCCGGATCTTCATCACGTACTACGTTAATGCCCAGGATCCAATGGAGAAGATCGAGGCCGCGATCGATCAAGCAGTGGCCCATCCGCTCCACCAATATAATCCGTGGATCTGGGTCCGCGGCCTGAAATTCTTTCTTGATGGAGGCATGCTCGCCGGCAGCGCTTACATGCGGGAGCCGTGGGGAGTTAGTGAGATTTATGGGATTACCGATCCCAATTACCGGGGCGTCTTATTCTTGGAGCCGGAAAAACTTTACCAGATCGTCAAGCTGGCACTCGCGAAAGGGCTTCAGCCAACGGCGCACGCTGTCGGAGACGGTGCCGTGCTGGCCCTTGCGGAGGCATACGCGCGGGTCGATCGCGAGTTTTCTGTCCGCACACTGCGACCGTGCATCTCCCACGCCAATTTCATGAGCCCCGAGGCCATCGCCCTTATGGCCCGATGTGGAATCGTGGCCGACCTCCAACCGGCCTGGCTGTACCACGATGGGGCGACCCTCCTGGCACATTTTGGCAATGAACGGCTGAGATACTTTCAACCCTATCGCACTCTTGCGCGGGAGGGTGTGATTGTCGGCGGCGGATCGGACCACATGCAAAAGATAGGCCGACGTCGCTCGATCAATATTTACGATCCGTGGGTTGGCATATGGACGGTGCTGACGCGTCAGCCGCGGGGAGCCGATGCTCCATTGCATCCGGAAGAAATGATCACCCGGGAGGAAGCCATCAAGTTGTACACTATCAATAACGCCTATCTGACGTTTGAAGAGAAGGTGAAAGGGAGTTTGGAGCCCGGCAAATATGCGGATTTCATTGTCATCGATCGCGATGTCCTGACCTGTCCGGTGGATGACATCGCCGAGACCCAAGTTCTCGAAACCTGGGTCGGCGGCCGAAAAGTCTTTCCTTAAACTATCCACGGTTTACACACCGGTTGCTGCTTGTGGCCATTCGATCGGCCTGTTTACGGGCCCCCCTAATCATCGGCCAGAGAAAGATTCAGACGTATCGATTGAGCCGGCCGCACGGAAGTTCGAATGAGAAAACGCGGAATCTTGGCCTGTGGGGTGATTACGCGTGTTTCTTACTCCCCGGCCTGTCTGAGTTGCCTGAGAAGCTCACTGATCCCCTGATGGGCTTCGTCGTTAGCACGCACGACAAGCGCCCGGCCTGGCCGCCAGTAATAAACGGTTCCCGGTCCGCCGGCAGCGGCCCAGTGAGATGGTGTGACGTGACGATGAATAAGGTCCACCAGGACCTGCCCCTCGTTCGCCGTATTGATGGGGTTTCCTGCCCATGGGTTCCCAATCCCGCTCTGGAATCGTCCGCGCATCCCGGAGTTAAACCCACCTGGGGCCTGGACCAATCCACCGGCCGGTGGCCACCCGCGCCACGGAACCATCCACGGCGGCGGTTGTGCCGCGACGGGGGAAACGGCGATACTGGCCGAGATTATGGCTGCCACAAGCAGCCGCCGCACATGTCTGTGCCACCACCCGCGGACTGTTCTGTCCATTGTTAGCGGGTCCATCCTTGCCTCTCCTTCGCCATCGGAAACGGTTCACGCGTAGGCCATTCTATCCTATCACGGACACGCAACCCCGGCAACGCGTTTGCCTTCCGAGTCGTCTCCACGCTTTGTAAGGACCAGTCAGAGGCCAAAAATTTCGTGTCTTGAAGAGGTAATTCATGAATAACGCCTACTTCTGAATTGAATAGGGACTGAATGAAGCAAGTGAAGGGAGAACAGTGGAATCGGTCACCCAAATTCAAATTCAAAATTTGGTCGTCGCAAGCGAGGCCCTCCGGGTAAAATTTGACTACTGCACCCGGTTTACCAAGGTTCGTGCGCCTTTTCAGCGGCCGAGGAAACGTGGGGATGACCCAGTCCCGCATCGCTGAGCTGCACGAGGCAGATTTTCATTTATCGAAAAGCACGTGGAGCAGTGCGGACGTCCTTAGGAAGTTCCCGCGGATAGCCCCCAAAGGAGACGCATCTGATGGAATCACGCAATCCCGTTGTTCACGTTTTTAAAGCGATCTTGGCGAGCATGCTGGGCATGCTGATGGCGAACGTCCCGACCGTGCAAGGTCGGTGCGAAGTCACAGCGGTGTGGATGGGCCACACACGGCCGCTGCCGGATGAACTGACTCTTTCGTGGACCACAGAGAATCCGGAACCGAGCCGCGTGGCCTACCAGGATGGCACGGCCTGGCGGGAGATTCAGGATCCCCAGCCCACCACGTGGCATCGCCTGCCAGTTCCGCTTCCGGACCCCACGCGCCCCTGCCCAATGCGCATTCTCAGCGGATCGGCGACGATGGAGGTGGTTTTTCCAGGCTATCCTGCCGATGGCTTAAGGATCGCGGTGGTAGCCAACTGGCAGAACCGCCCCAAGCTGCAGGCCATTCTCGCCGACAAACCACATCTTCTCCTCACGGCAGGGGACCACGTAAATAATCTTCACTCGGTGTGCGGGGCAGGACACGCAGACTGCGTGGAACCGTTTCTTCAACTCATTCGGCAATATCCGGAGCTTTTCCGTCGGGTGCCTGTGCTGCCCGTGTTGGGCAACCACGACCGAGAAATCCGTCCTCGCACGACGAGGCCACCGGAGAAACCCGTCTATGACATCGAAGCACGGGCGTTCCGTCGTGTTTTCGCTTTGCCCGACGCCGGCTGGTGCTGGCATTTCGTACTTCCTCAAAGCGGATTATGTGTGGTGGGGCTGGACCTCAACCACATTAGCGACCGCGGCACAACCTGGCAGTCCTGCCACGATTTTGGACCAGATTCTGAACAATTTCAGTGGTACAAGAAAATTGTCGCAGAAAACACGATGCCCTTTTTGATCACCCTTCACAATGAGCGAAACGTCGCTGTGCGGAGCCAGCATGGCGGTATTTGGGAGCAACTTTTCCGAAGGAACACCGCCATCATTTCGGGGTTTGGTCACTTTGGCGAATGCGCTTTGAAGGATGACGTGGCCTACTTCAATACCTCTCTCCAGGGTAAGGGTGATCGCTACCCCGACCCGGCGTCAGAATTCCTGGCCAGTGAGCACAATTATCTTCTCATCACGATCAATCGAAAACCGTTTTCAATGCAGATCCAATTGAAATCTCTCCAGGGGGAAACGCTCTATACGTATGTAAGGATGGTGCGCGCGCGTGAAGCGACCGCGGAATAATATCCCGCTCCCGTATCCAATTGGATAGCACGAGAGCGCCCGGCCCTGCCGTGCGGTTGTCTTGTGTTCACGCAGCCTTTTTTGCCCGCTGTTTCGGCGGACCAGCAAATTTCGGTGAAGGCTGTACAGGACTGGTCTTTTCGCCCGTGGCTTCCCGCCATTTTTCGAGAATCCTGCGGTGTTCTTCCAAAACCGGTTGCATCTTCGTCTTTTCCGCCAAATTTGTCAGCTCTGCCGGATCGTTCTCCATGTCAAAGAGAAGTTCCACGGGGGCGCTGTTGGGCCGGGCCAATCGGATGTATTTGTACCGCGGCGTTCGCACCATGAAACTCCGGCCGATGGCNGGTGTGTGGGCCATCTCAGAGACCACATAATCCCGCCATGGAGCGTTCGGATCCTCGATGATCGGACGAAGGCTCTGGCCCCGCACATCAGCGGGCGGTTTGATGCCCGCATAATCGCAGATCGTGGGGAGGACATCCACGGTAGAGACAAGGTGTTGCCGATCGATCCGCGTGGGAGTGACTCCTTCCCAGCTTACGATGAGCGGTACTGCCGCCTCAGCATCAAAGAACATCATCTTTCCAGTCCATTGATGGCAGCCGAGCCCCTCTCCATGGTCGCTGGTGAATACAATCANTTAAAGTATTTTTCTCGGCGCCAATTTCCCGAACGGTATCGAGAACCTGGCCAATCTGCGCGTCCACGTCTTCCACCATTCGATAGTAAGCGTAGATATAACGGCGCCACTGTAATTCATTCCAATCAGGATGTTTGGGACGCCGTTGTCCCAGCCACTCTGGTTCGTTGCTGGGAAGCTGAAAATTGGCTGGAAGCGGTGGCAACTCGACTCCCGCGGGTGGTCCGTACCTCTGCCAAATCTGTTCAAGCAGGGGACTCGACTCACCCGCCGGCAGGCAGATGTCATGAGGATTGATCAGGGAAACCACCAGATAGAACGGCTTCTCGCGAGGTTGTTTCAAAAAGTCAATGGCGGCCTCGATTGTGGCTGCATCTACGTCCCGAGCCAGTTTTCCCTGGCGTGTCGTCCGATTTAATACCTGGAACCCGTCAATCCCTTCCGTGGGGTAGACCGTTGGACAGTGCCATTTTCCCGCGTATGCTGCGTCATATCCGGCATTCCGGAACAATTCCCCGGAAACAGGAATCCCCGGCCGAATGGCCATATTGTTATGATCCACACCGATCTCATGAGGGAATCGCCCGGTGTGAAGACTCGCTCGAGAAGGACTGCACAACGGGTAAGAGCAATACGACTTGGTGAAGTACACACCATGGGAAGCGAGCCGATCAAGGTTGGGCGTTTTCAGCCACGGGTTGCCCACTACGCTCGCTGCGTCCACACGCTGCTGATCCGTTGTGATAATGAGAACGTTCGGTCGTCGTGGAGCTTCCGCAGCGGTCCATCCTGCTGTCAGTACAGACCAGGCAAGAACGCCGATGAAAGCACCCCATCTGCACCGCCTGGCCGCACAATGTTGCCGGTTGGGATTTCCTTCGCAACGGGCGCGCAATCTAAGCCGAGCAATCATCATCTTCCCATCTCCAGCCCAAATTCAAGATGACCCCTCACCAACTTGAATCATCCCGATTGTTCAACAGCCGAATAGATTGGACGGCATTTAAAAAGTCCTGTACCGCCAAATCCGTCATGCCTCTGTGCTTAAATGTGCCAACTATTTAGTGTACTGTTTACGATCAATCTATTGTGTGCCAATTTAGACAGCTAGTCATTCATTCCGCCCCAGCACCTTGACGGGCTTTCTGTCGCGCCTGGCGACGGTTTGGCTTGGCATTATTTGGTGCAGAGAACTGTGCTTTCGCTTTTTCGTCCAAGTCAGGGGGACGGATCCCCTCATGGCTTTTCAGAACGGAAAGCAGTACGTGGTAGGACCGTGCCGCCTCCCCAGTCAGACTATTGACGTTCAACGGCGATTTTTCTCCCGGATCACTGACAATATCAAAGAAACGTCCATCTTTATAAAGCTTGAACTGTTTATTGAAGGCAAACTCGATCGCCGTGAGGTCGTTACTCAGTCGTGGCGAATACCAACAGTAGATCCACTCCCGCGGTTTTCCCGGCTTCCCACATAACTGAGGCCAGAAGCTTCTCCCNTCCAGAACCAGGTCAGCGGGNATNGGGATACCAGCCGCCTCGCAAATTGTGGGGAAAATATCCGTGCTGTCAACAAGATCATCACNTACCTTACCCGACTGAACTAAGCCNGGCCCGTTGACAATCAAAGGCACATGCATGCCGGCATCGGTCGTCCNGCCTTTTCCGCCCACGATTTCCCGGTCCCCCATCTTCGAGCGGATTCCCCCACCGGTTCCGTTGTCGCCCAGGAAAATGATGAGCGTACGGTTGCGCAAGCCCAGCGATTCCACATGATCCACCAGCTTTCCAATCAACTTGTCCATATACTCGACCATTTCTCCAAAGTGCCGCGGGTGATGGTTCACCTGTTCCCCCACGGCATGTGGATCCCAGTCCGGGCTGTCAGGGGTCGGCTGATACGGGGCATGCGTGAGGGTCATGGGATAATAGAGCAGAAAGGGCTCATCTTTATGACGGCTAATAAAATCACACGCGAACTGGTGGAGGAGGTCCGGTCCATACTCGCCGTTGTTGTAATCCCGTTCCACTCCCATGATCTCCAGACCCGGGTTGGCGTATCTTGGCGGCCGTCGCGTGTGCTGCCAGAGATAGAATTCGTGAAAGCCCAGCCGGTGCGGCAACTCCGGCTCTCGCCCCAACTGCCATTTTCCGACAATTCCGGTTGCATATCCGGCTCGTTCGAAAAGATGGGCAAACGTGGTGACGTTGGGATCAATGACCCCGAATCGGAGATAATTGCGGGCGTTGGACTGGCCCGTCATGAGCTGAACGCGGGTGGGAGTGCACAGCGGCTGGACGTAGCAACGCTCGAAGCGAACGCCCGTGGCGGCCAGCGCATCCAGCCGCGGAGTGCGGTAGGACGTCCCGCCATTCGCACCAATCGTTTCGTACCCGAGGTCGTCGGCCAGGATAAGGATAATGTTCGGGCGTCCGGTGTCGGGGCCTACGGCTAGGGCCTGTCGAGAACGGACTCCAACAATGACCACCA
>NICF_comb_assmDRAFT_10000654_pt1 | contig 29160 bp, 25 predicted proteins | sample NewIslPassag4_SG_FD_11279 | JGI IMG/M metagenome (IMG submission 11279) | reverse complement strand
GGCGGGGCGGTTTCTCCCGGCCGGCCTTGTCGCTTCGACGGCCGCCAGCAGCACCGCGACCACGCGGTCGACGTCGTCCGCCGAAAGTCCGGGATAGAGGGGAAGAGAAAGGCAGCGGCTGTAGTAGCGCTCTGCATGGGGGAGAAAGCAGTCAGCGTATCCATGGCTTCGGTAGTAGGGATGCCGGTAGATCGGAAGGTAGTGAACCTGGACGCCGATTCCCGCCTCGTGCAGCGCTTCCACCACCCACCGGCGAAAGCGTGCGTTGGGAAGCTGTACCGTATACAGGTGCCAAGCGTGATCAACCCAGGGCTTTCGAGGTGGCAAGACAAGATCTCGTCCTCTAAGCAGTGTATCGTACCGATGGGCGATGGCGCGCCGCTGGGCGATGTGGCGATCGAGCTTGGCAAGCTGCGACAAGCCTAGGCTCGCGTGAATGTCACTCAAGCGGTAATTGGGCCCAAGCGCTTGCATCTCGTAGTACCAAGGACCTTCGTCGCGGGTCATCCGGCTGCGGTCTCGTACGATCCCATGGTTGCGAAACAGGAGAAGCTTCTCGTAGAAGCCGGGATCGTTGGTGCAAACTGCACCGCCCTCCCCGGTGGTAATGGCTTTGACGGGGTGAAAGCTAAAGACGGTCATGTGAGCGATCGAGCCGACGGGCCGGCCTTTGTACCGGGCCCCCAGGGCGTGGCAGGCGTCTTCCACCACGACGGCGCCGGCATCCTGCGCGATGGCCATGATCTCGTCGAGGTCCGCCGGATGTCCCGCGAAGTCGACCGGTGCGATCACCTTGGTGCGCTGGGACAGCGAGCGCACGATCTCTCCGGGATCGATGTTGACGGTTTCCGGATCGATGTCGGCGAAGACGACGTTGGCGCCCAGGAAGAGCGCCGCATTGGCGGTGGCCACAAACGAGATGGGCGTGGTGATCACCTCGTCGCCGGGGCCGACTCCTGCGGCGAAGTAGGCGGCGTGCAGGGCGGCAGTCCCCGAGTTGAACGCCACCGCGTACCTGGCGCCGGTGTAGGCGGCCAAGGCCTGTTCAAACGCGGGGACGACCGGCCCGGTGGTGAGCCAGTCGCTTTTCAGCGTCGCAAGCACCGCTTGGATGTCGTCTTCGTCGATCGACTGCCGGCTATAGGGGATTCGCGCTGGCATAGCCCATGCCCTCCAGGAGCTGGCGAATCTCATCGACGCTCAACCTCCACGGGTTGGTGTTGCTTGCATAGCGGTAGCCTGCCGGAAGCGGGCGGCCCCCTTGCCATGCGGCGTCGTTCCAGTTGCCGATCTCAGGCTTGACGATGAAGAAGTCGTCAAACTCCAAGGTGCGAAAGGATTCGTCCTCGGTGACCAGCACTTCGTGCAGCTTTTCGCCGGGCCGCACGCGGGTGACCTCGATGCGGCATCCGGGCGCGATAGCGTGGGCGAGATCGAGGATGCGGGCGCTCGGCATCTTGGGAATGAACACCTCGCCGCCCTGCATCGCTTCGAGGCAGCGGGCGACAAAGCGCGTCCCTTGCTCCAGGGTGATCCAAAAACGCGTCATCTGCGGGTGCGTGAGGTAGATCACTCCCTGTTCTCGTTGTTTGGCGAAGAGGGGGATGACGCTGCCGCGGCTTGCGACGACGTTCCCGTAGCGGACGACGGAAAAGCGCGTCTCGCCTGGGCGCCGTTCGGCGTTGGCGGCGATGAAGAGCTTTTCCGCCACCATCTTGCTGGCGCCGTAGAGGTTGACGGGGTGTGCGGCCTTGTCGGTGCTGAGCGCGATCACCTTGGACACGCCGCTTTCGCGCGCCGCCTCGATCATGTTGATGGCGCCGAGCACATTGGTCTTGACGGCCTCTTGCGGTTGCTTTTCGGCCACGGGCACTTGTTTGAGCGCCGCGGCGTGTACCACCAGCTCTGCGTCGCGCATCGCTTCTTTCAAGCGGCTCTTATCCCGCACGTCCCCGATGACAAACTCCACGCGCTCGTCGGCGATCGCCCGCGCCATTTCAATCTGCTTCAGTTCATCGCGGCTATAGACCACGATGCGTCCGATTTGAAGTTCATTTAAAGCAAGGCGGACGAACGTCTGTCCAAATGAGCCCGTCCCGCCGGTAATGAGCAGGCTTTTCCCATGAAGTAGGCTCAAGGTCGGGCACTCCTCTCTTTGAGTTTCGATAGCATCTTAGATTTCAAACTGAAATTGGTTCCGGGAAACGAGAGTCAAACTTTTAAAATCGCCCGCCTCGAAAGCTTTGAGTCGAAAATCCTTTCACCACATAGCGGCGTCCCGCACACACTTTATGAGAGTCCAATGAGAATCGACGAAAAAGCGGGTCGGGAAAAGCTGCTTGAAGGCAGTCGATGGTCGGAATCTTGAACATTGGACGGTTGTCGCAAAAATGTCGGGAGTCGTGCTGCGGAGTCGCTGGGAGAGAGGACTGTAGTGAAAGGACGGGCGGCGGTGATGAAACCTGCGACGGGATGCTGCACCATTCGCAAGAAAGTCGCGATCGTCGGCGGGGGGCCGACGAAATCAAAAGCTCCCCTGGCCGACCAGTCGTGGGACATCTGGACCTTTGGCAGAGCCAAGCAAAAGCTCGCTCGCTTTGACCGCTGGTTTGAGATGCACTCTATACCGCAGCTTCGGGCTCTACGGGGAGACCGCAGGACCAAGATGCGCTACCCCGAGTACTGGCGGTTTCTTGGGAAGCTGCGCTGTCCGGTTTACATGCAGAAGCGGCACTCCGATATTCCGGCGAGCGTTCCCTATCCGCTGGAGCGGGCGATTAAGGAGTTCGGCCGGTGCTTCACCAGCACGGTTTCGTACATGATCGCCCTGGCGATCATGGAGGGATACTCCCACATCGGCCTGTGGGGCATCGACCTCACGGATCGAGCAGAGTACCTCTACGAGCGGGCCGCAGTGGAGTATCTGCTGGGCGTCGCCGCCGCCAGGGGCATCGTCGTCGTGCTGCCCGCAAGCTGCACGTTGACGGTTCCCCTGCACCCTAAGCCGGTCTACACCCAGGTGCTCTACGGATACGACTGGGACCACCCCGAGGCGTGGTGGAACCAGCGCGAGGCGAAGCAATCGAAGGAGAGCGAAGAGAAGGAGAACGAGAAGAAGCCCGGGGCGCGCTCTAAGAAAGCGAAGTCCGGCCGAGCGAAACGGGCGAAAGCGGGCTTTGCGAAGGCGAAAAGGCACGCCGTCCACCGAAAGGTCAGAAAGCGAGGAAAGCGCCAAGCGAATAGGCGTGCGAAAGGAAAGGCCTGAAGGCTCGCTGACCGGGGGACTCGTCTGCTACACGAGGAGGTCCCAGGTGAGCGGCGTTCCCTTGGGGACGTTTCTCTTCACTCTCCTTCCGAGAACAGCAGGTTGGTACTTGGGAGAAAGGCCCAGCCCGGGGCGGATGGCCTTGACGTTGTCGATCGTCAACGTCTCCCCGGCGGCGAGCGGTTCCACGACGTAAAGGGACCGGCGAAGCTTGCGAGAGCCCGTTTCCGCCGGCGTGGGACCGTAGTGGACGGCGCCCAGGGACTCTCTGGCCCTTCGGGCCTCCTCGACGAGCCTGCGCATCTCCTCCGGCTCCAGGGAGAAAGAGGCGTCGATGCCGCCGTCCTCGCGGGCGAGGGTGAGGTGCTTCTCGATGATCGCCGCCCCCAGAGCTACCGCAGCGATCGCGACGCCGATGCCGAGCGTATGGTCGGAGAGGCCTACCGGGCAGCCAAAGGCGCCGGCCATGTGAGGGATGGTGAGCAGATTGGTCGTCGACGCCGGGGACGGGTACGAACTGGTGCACTTGAGGAGATAGAGCTCTTGACACCCCGCTTCTCGAGCCGCTTGCACCGCCTCGTCGATCTCCGCCAAGGTGGCCATGCCGGTGGAGATGATCAGCGGTTTTCCGGTGGCCGCGGCCTTTTGGATCAACGGGATGTCGACGATCTCAAACGATGCGATCTTGTAGGCGGGGGGATCGAGCGTCTCAAGAAAGTCGACGGCCGCGGCGTCGAAGGGCGTGCTAAGCGCCAGCAATCCCAGCTCTCGCGCCTTGCGAAAGAGCGGCTCGTGCCACTCCCAAGGTGTTTGCCCCTCCTGGTAGAGCTGGTATAGGGACGCGCCGTGCCATGGGCTGCCTGGATCGTCGATGACGAACTCCCTTTCCGCCATGTCCAACGTCATGCTGTCGGGCGTATACGTCTGGAGCTTGATCCCGTCCACTCCGGCTCTGGCGGCCGCTTCGACGAGCGCCAAGGCGCGTTCGAGCGACTGGTTGTGGTTTGCGGAGATCTCGGCGATGATGAGCGGCGCCGGCCGGCCGAGTATGAGTGTCAAGGGCGATCCCTCCGGGTTTAAAAGTGCTGGCATCAGGGTTAGGCGCATCCGCGGCCTTCAAAAGCGTTGCGAGGACGTACGCCTCTGTTGCGGCTCAAAGTGCGCTCCAAGCCTTCCTCGTGCGCTTCTTAAGAGCCCCTCGAGCTCAAGAGCCCACCTGAGCGCGCCTTACGAGCTTGACGGGCGGCTGATGTAGTGGTCGTCGACAAAGGAGAAGCCCGCGCCTTCGAAGAGCCTTTGCGACGCCGTGTTGTCGGGATGCACCCAGGCGTGGAACGTCGCCCAGGGCATAAGGCGCCTCACCGCCTTGAGAGCCGCCCCGCCGATGCCTCGCTGCTTTCTCGCCGGGTCGACAAAGATGGAGATCTCAAACGCAGCAGGCCCTTCCACGGTGTCCAGGCGCACGACGCCCGCAGGGGCTCCGTCGTGCTCGATCACGTGCATGATGCACGCTGGGTCCCGGAGCTTTCCCTCAAACCAGCGGCAGTGCTCGTCGTAGGTGGGGGGATTGGGGTTGCGGGCGTACCTGCGGGTCGATGGATCCGCCTGCCACGCATAGAACTGCTCCCGATCGCTCGGGGAGGCGAGGCGAAGAGTGACCCGGCCGCCGTCCTTAGCCCGCTCCGGAAGGAGCTCAAGGGCGACACGGGCCGCTCCAAGGCCGTCGCAGAGCGCAGCGGCGAGTTCAGCCATGAGCGTGAGGCGGTCGCGGTCAGCGAGGAGTTCTGTGACGGCCCGGGCCAGCGTTTCGGCGGACACGCGCTCGTCTTCCCCCAGGTAAAGCGCAGCCCCGGAGTCGGCGAGCGCTTGGGCGACGTCCCGCTGGTTCGGGGCGACGGAGAGCACCACGGCAGGAAGCCCGACGGTGCAACGCTCCCACGAGGTGGTTCCCGCGGCTCCGATGGCCAGATCGGCCAAGGCCATGAGCGGCGCCTGGGATGAAGGGCCGATGTGGAGGCGGGCTTGGGGAAAAGCCTGGCGGAGAAGGTCCCGCACCGCGTCCTGGTGGGGCGCGACAGCTCCCAAGACGACGTCCAATTCCCCCTCAAACCCGCACAGCTCCAGGGCCTTGATCGCCTTGGCGGTCGCGTTGGCTTGATCGATTCCGCCGAAGCCTATGAGGACACGGCCGACGGCTCCTCGCCGTGCCCGTCGGCGAGCGATGGCTTGGGTTCGCCAGTACGCGTATTCCGGATCGACCAGCGCAAACCCCGTTCCGGTAAACATCCGGCAGCCCGCGGGTACCAGGTCGGCGTAGGATTGCGGGATGTGGCCTACGGTCGGATCAAGAAGGAAGTCGCAGTCGTGGATGCGGTGGGGAAAGTCGTCGATCGCAAGGAGCGCCGTCGCGTAGCGGCGCATACGGCTCTCCCACTTGGCGTCGAGCCCGTAGTGGTCCACGACGAGGAGGTCAAAGGGAGGCCGCGTGCTTCCAAGGATGTGAAGCGTTTGCTGAGCGTCGGCTTGCCAGTCCGCCGCTGATCGCGCGGCGCCTCGGCGTGGATCGGGGGGCGATTCTTGGCGGCGATCGCGGCGAGGGGCGCAATGAGGAGCAGCTGGGCTCAAGGGTGAGGAGGCTGAAGGAAGGGTGTAGAGCTCGATGCCGTGGGAGGAGAGTACTGCCGGAAGCATCTGGGGTAAGTGCCGAGAGATCCATATAACTCTCGCTCCGGCGCGGAGAAGCGCTTTGGAAAGGGCGAGCGAACGCATCGCGTGGCCCAAGCCGATCCCGGCTCCCGCATCGACCCGAAACGCCGCTGAAAAGCTCACCGGACGCCTCCTTTCGCCGCGCGCTTTGCTGGCTCCATCCGTCGACGATGTTGAAGGAGTCCTAGCAAAAGTCCGCTCGCGAGCCCGTCNGCNGNACCGCACGCGAGCCCCTTGCCGGCCCGTTTTCCGTCATGGTATGAACGATGCGGCGGCCGAGAAACAGGAGGCCAAGACGAGNCGCGTGGGCTCAGTGCGCTTGGATAAGGCGCCNGCAGAAAGGGTCGTTGCGGCCTTATTGGGGTTTGAACAGGCCAAAAGCCCCGGGAAAATAGCCGTTCAGGTTGCTGGCGAGGTCTTCGGCCCGCACATAGCATGAATGGAAGCAAGGCCAGATCACGAAGCGGGAGGGATGGGTCTTGATTCTCCAGTTCACGACGGGCTCCATCGACGATCGCCAGCACTACGGCATCCAAGTCTCGGTGCTCAACGCCGGCATTCAACCGGGGAACGTCCTGTATCGATATGTGCGCTACAGCGGTGACGCGAGCGAAACCATCATCGAAAGCCGGGCCAAAGTCCCCCCCCAAGAGGAGTCGCAGATTCTCTCCGACTCGGCTGAGCGAGAGGCTCGTTATGAGGTGATCCTCATGGTCGATTCGCCGACGTTGATCATCACGGTCCAGGCCGAGACGTACTATCCGCTTTTTCTGAAGGTGTACTTCGTCTCCGACGTGACGATGAGCGTGGAGGAATCGCTGCTCAACCCCTGCAGCCTGGCACTCTTCTGTGGTTATGTAGCAAAGGGCGAGCCGTTCTGACACAAGGCTATAGCCAAGGTGCAGCGGCGTCGACGGTGTCGACCGTGTTGGCGGTAATGGTGGTGTTCGCCGCGTTGGGCGTCAAAGGCGTCGGCGATCTTGACGGTTTCATTGGACGCATCCTTTCTGGGTCGAACGCCGGCCTTTCCCGCCGGGGCGCGAGTCCCGGGCAAACCGCTTGGCATCGCGGCGAGAGCGGGTAGTCAACGGAGTGGGCGATCCGAATCTCCTACTACGATAAAATACGACGATCGCCCGCTCGTGTGACAGCTGGTGTGCATTTCACATTGATCATTGCCGAACCGTTCCGACAGGAGGGGCGGGCGGTTCCCTTGCGCAATACGGGAGCCCTGATCGGCCTCCGAGCCGACGAATCGGTTGCGCAGGGCTGCCGGCTGGGCCGAACCTGGGAATGTGGTCGGCAGCGGCTTGACACATAAGGAAGCCCTGAAGAATCCCTTGCGGTCTCGATATGGACTCCGAATTGACAACTTCATGAGAGTCCGGCTGACAATTTCGAGGCCGATTCGTGGGCGGCACAACAGGGGCTGGACAGGAGTTTGCCCGCAGCCGGGAGAGCGGTTTGCAAGGCCGCGGGAAAACCCAGCGTACGGGCTTAACGCACGGGGGCCATCCCATGTCTCCGTCCGGGATCAACCCAGCGCGAGGGGGATCCGGCAAGGACGTGCCCGCGATGGTCTTAGAGTTGACAGTCAAGGAAGAGGCAACTGTAAACTCGAAGGCCATAGATACCGACGTTAGGGTCGGGAATCTTTTGGAGCCTCCGAGGGCCTTGGGGTGCCAAGCGAACGGGCCTTGCGGACCGTCGTGTTGTCGCCGGATTCCGATGCGTCCGGCACACCGGTAAGAACCCTTCGAGGTCAGGTGTTCCTTTCGGGATCAGGCTCCTTGCTTCTTGAATTTGCCACCCGAGGATCGCGTTATCCTGAACATGAAAACCGGCCCGAAGTGCAGAAAGCTTTCCATAGTGCCCATGATCGGGATATCAACGCATAGGCGGGATCGATCGGGGTGCCTTGCGATCGGGTAGGACGAAAGTGGGGATTAAGACGGTGAGTGAGCGACAAGCCGTAGTCGAGCTGATCGATGTGACGAAGGTCTACCCGTTGGGAAAGACCGAGGTGCACGCGGTCCGGGGTGTTTCGTTTGCCATCGAAAAAGGAGAGTTCATCTCCCTGACCGGGCCCTCAGGTTCGGGAAAGTCTACGATCCTCAACCTGATCGGGTGCATCGACACGCCGACGTCGGGGGTCGTCAAGATCAACGGCGTCGAAACCAGCAAGCTGAAAGACAAAGAGCTCACGGCATTGCGTCACAAGACCTTGGGGTTCATCTTCCAATCGTTCAACCTGATTCCCGTGCTCGACGTCTACGAAAACGTCGAGTTCCCGCTCCTGTTGGGTAAGGAGAAGCGAAACAAGGCGGAGACGCGAGAGTGGATCGACTATCTCATCGAGGCGGTCGGCCTCGCTCAGTATCGCAAGCACAAGCCCAGCGAGCTTTCGGGCGGGCAGAGGCAGCGGGTGGCCATCGCCCGGGCTTTGGTCACCAAGCCTATGATCGTGCTGGCGGATGAGCCTACCGCCAACCTCGACTCGAAGACGGGCAAATCCATCATCGAGCTCATGAAAAAGCTCAACCAGGAGTTGGAGACGACCTTTGTCTTTTCGACGCACGATCCCGGGATCGTCGAGATCGCTGATCACGTGATCCGGCTCCAGGACGGCGCCGTGATCGAGGACGTGCGCCGGGACGGTCTGAGCCGGCACAACGCACCAGGGCGGCGTGAGGGCTCGAGCCGAAATGAGACATCGCACCGGAATGAGGCATCGAGCCGGCACGAGACGTCGCAGAGGGCGGGCGAGTCGTCGTGAACGTCATCGCGAAGATCGCGTTCCGAAACATCCTGCGCCACCGGGCCAAGACGCTGATCATCGGCTTTCTCATCACCATCGGAATCACCGTGTTGATCGTCGGAAACTCGCTGATGGAGACGGCCTCCCGGGGAATCGAGAAGACCTACATCGAGAGCTACACGGGCCACGTCGTCATCACCGGGCGGCATGACGGCGGCCTTTCGCTCATGGGGCTCGAAAACGCTGACTCGTTGGACGTTCCGGTGCCCGTGATCCCCTCGTTCGACGAAGTGCTGGAGTACGTGACGGCGCAGCCTTTCGTAAAGAGCGTAAATCCGCAAGCGACCGTCATGGCGCTGGTCGACTACGGGGAGAAGCGGAGCTTTACGCAAGCCTTCGGCATCGATCCGGCGTACTACACGCGGATGTTTCCGGACAATATCGAGGTTCTAGGCGGCCGCATGCTGATCCCGGGCGAAGAGGGAATACTCCTTTCCGAGAAAGTCGCATCGCTCTTACAGCGGGACGGCGACGTCACGGTCGCCCCCGGCGACACGCTGCTTTTGACCTCCGCCAGTCAAAACGCCGGGATCAAAGTGCGGGAGGTGCCGATCCGGGGCATCTTCCGGTTCCGCCACAGCAACCCGCAGCTCGATTACGTGTCGCTGGTGGACATCACCAACGTCCGGGCGCTGGCGGGGATGAACCTGTCGAGCGTCACGGCGGCGGAGCTGACCGAGGCGGAGTCCGCCCTCCTCAGCGCGTTCGACGAAGACGCCTTGTTCGGTGGGGCGCTGGACGCGTTCTTCGGCGGCCTCGTGGAGGACGTCGACCCGTCCGCAGGCCCGCGGGAAGAAGACCTCTTCTCGAGCTTGGCACCCGCAGACGATCTTTTGCCCGCCGACCAGTCGAACGCGTGGCACTTCCTCTTGGTCAAACTCGAAGACGGTGTCAACCCGGCGCTGGCCATCGTGCAGTTTCAACGCTTTTTTGACGAGCAAGGCATAGACGCCATGGCGTCCAACTGGCTCGGCGGCGCAGGCTCCGTGGCGTTGCTAGCCACCGGGACCAAGACGGTGTTTAACGTCGTGGTGCTCGTCATCGCCATCGTCGCCGTGATCATCATCATGAACACCCTGGTCATTTCGGTGACTGAGCGGACGGTAGAGATCGGCACAATGCGGGCGCTCGGGGCGCAAAAGAAGTTCGTCCGCCGGATGATCGTGTGGGAGACGGTGATGACGTCGGGCATTTTTGGGCTGCTCGGAGTCGTCGTGGGCGTCGTCGTGCTATGGGTCCTCCGGGTCACCGGGATCGAGGCTCCCAACGTGTTCTTTGAGATCCTATTTGGCGGCAAAGTGTTGCACCCGGTGCCGTCCTTGGGCGCGATCGTCTGGTCACTGGTCGTCGTGATCGCCATCGGCGTGGTGGCAAGCCTCTATCCGGTTCGGATTGCGCTCAACGTGCAGCCGATCAAGGCCATGCAGGAGTGATGGAGGATGCGGGGCGTCGTTCGCATCGCCTTTCGAAATACGCTGCGGCAGAAAAGGAGAGCCGCCTTGCTCGCCGGAGCCATCGCCTTCGGCGTCATGATCATCACGCTGCTCAACGCTTTTACCTCGGGGGCGGTGGGCAACATCAAGAGGAACCTTTCGTACGCTGCGGGAGGTCATATCTTCATCAGCGGCAGCCAGCTGACGGAGAGCCGCCGTGAAGTAGGGAGAATCGGGGACGACCACGTGCTGCGGGCCGCGGTGGACGAAAAGGATCCCAGAATCCTCTCGATCCACCGGCGTTCGTCGGCTTACGGCTCGCTCATCTTTGGCTCAAGAAGCGTGATGCACCAGATCCAGGGCGTCGACTTCGCGGCGGAGACTCAGTTTCAAAAGGGCCTGCAAGTGCGCCATGGATCGGTGGAGGATCTCACGGATCCCAGGCTGCTCATCTTGCCGGCGAAAGCGGCGCAGCGGCTGGGCGTGGAAGTCGGCGAGACGCTTCTCGTGAGGCTCCAAACGGTGACCGGCCAGGAAAACGTCGGCGAGTTTCGAGTGATCGCCGTCATCGAAGACACCGGAAGCTTCGGGATGGCGTCGGCGTACGCGAGCCTGGGCTACCTCAACAGTTTGATCGGCCTTGAGCCGTCGGAGTACCAGATGCTGAGCGTCTTCCTGGCGGACATGAAGGACATCGACGCCGTCGCCGACGAGATCTACCAGGCGATCGTGGCCCAAGGCGCGCCGGTCGAGCGGCCGTACGCCGGGTCGCAGTTGCAATCGTACGAAGATCTCGAGGCGGAGAGCGCTGATGCCCTCGCGGTCCTGTTTGGCCAGGCGGTCTCCAAGATCGTCGAGGAGCCGTGGGAGGGGACCAAATTTTCCGTGATGACGCTGAACGAGATGATGCAACCCATCGTCTCGGCCATGACGGTCCTCGACGGGATCGCCCTCGGCATCTTCGTGATTATCCTGTTGATCACGGGCGTCGGCATTCTCAACACGTTCCGCATGGTGATCCTTGAGCGGACCAGGGAGATCGGCACCATGCGGGCCTTTGGCATGCAAAAGAAGACGGTGCGCGGCATCTTCTTGTGGGAGGCGGCCATCATCAGCCTCGGCGGCGGTGTGATCGGGCTGGCGTTGGCCGGCATCATCGCGGCGGTGCTCTCTCGCATGACGTGGACCACGCCGGGGCTTGAGTTCTTCCTGGACAACGGCCGTTTCACCTTTGCGGTGACGCTGGCCAATCTCTGCCTCAACCTGTCCATCGTCCTGGCCATGAGTCTTCTGGCCGCTTTACTGCCGGCCAACGCGGCAGCGAAGCTTCCGCCTGCGAAGGCCCTGGGGACGCATTATTAAACGCATCACTCAAGAAGAAGGGCGAGATGTGAGATGCGGAGATGTGAGTTGCGCGGTAAAGCGCGTGGTCAGATCGCACGGATCGCTGCGCTGGTGCTCACGGTGGGGGTGCTGGCGGCGGGGATTCTCGTGGGCCTGAACGTGACGAGTGTGGCAGCCGTCGCCGAGCCTGACATCGAAGCGATTCTAAGGGCTATCGACAACCAGAGCAGCTTTGGCGATTCGGACTTTCAGGCGGTGATGACCATCATCACTCAAGACCCGCAGAAGGGAACCGAGAAGTTTGTGGTGCACGAGTACCGGCGGGATCGCGAGAAGAAGTTCCTCCTCCTCTTCGTGGAGCCCAGAGCGCAGAGGGGCCAGGGGTATCTGATGGACGGGGACAACCTGTGGTTTTACGACCCGGAGAGCCGCAAGTTCTCCCATACGTCGCTCAAGGAGAGCTTTGCGGGAAGCGACGCCCGCAACGAGGACTTCACCCAGAGCAGCCTCTCCAAGGACTACCGGGTCACGGGCTATGAGACCGGCGTCTTGGGCAGCATTGACGTTTACATCATCGACCTCGAGGCCGTCCACAACGAAGTGGCCGATCCCTACCTCAGGATCTGGGTCTCGCAAGGGGATCACCTCCTGCTCAAGATGGAAAGTTACAGCTTGACCAAACGCCTGATGCGAACCGCGCTCTTTCCCAACTACTACCGGTTGGGAGACACCTTCATCCCGCGGACGATGGTCTTCAACGACGAGCTGGTTCAGGGGCGCCGGACGCAGATCATCGTCAGCGATCCTTCCATCAGCCAGTTGGAGGATATCGTCTTCACGAAAGCTTATTTCGAGCTGGTCAACCGCTGAGGCGGGGTGGGCAACTTGCGACTTGAGATGGAACCTTCAAGCACGTTGAAGTCCAGCCATCAGCCCGGTGCTCGCCGGGCACGGGGGCCCGTGGCGCCGGCTGGACGGCGCGAACGGTGCGCGAGGCCAGGGCGTTTTTTGAGGCTTGTCCTAAGCGTCGGCATGCTGTGGGCGCTTTCCGGGCTGTCTTTGTTTGCCGGGCTGCCCGTTCCGGCCCAGGCGGCCAGCTTAGATGACGAGGTCTGGCTTGCCGCGGACCTAGACGGCTTGTTCTTCTTCGATGAAGAGTCTCTCTTTGGCTCCGGCGGGCTGATCACCGAGGTGGAGGAAGGAGCGGGCGGCGCCCTTGAAGAGGTGCTCTTGGTCAACGACGGCGTCGACGTCGGCGGGACGTACAGCCTTTCGCTGGGAGCGGATTGGGCCTGGACTCCCGACGAAGGAGGCCCCGCTGCCGGGAGGATGAGCCGGCGCGTCGACCTCGATGGCTCGCTGTTCTTTGACGCCAGGCCTCGGAGGGATTTTCGCACCTTCGCCAAGATCAAAGGCGAGGCGCACCTTGCCGAAAGCCCGGTGGAGGTCGGCATCAGGCTGCACGAGCTCTTTGCCGACATGGTCTTGGGAGATAGGACCTTCGTGCGGGCCGGCAAACAGACGATCCATTGGGGCGTCGGTTACTTCTTCAGCCCGGCCGACATCGTCAACGTCGGCCGCCTCGATCCGGAGAACCCGGAGGCCGAGCGCGAGGGCCCGGTGGCCGTCCGGCTTCACCTGCCGTCCGGCAGCAACAACCTGTACGCCTACGCCATCGTCGACGGCCGGCCGGGCGATTATCGCCTCGCCCTGGCGCCCAAGGCGGAGTTTGTCCTGGGCCGGAGCGAGATCGGGGCGGGGCTCTATTACCGCTCAGACCGAGCGCCCCGGGCCATGGCCACCCTTTCCACGAGCGCCGGTCGCCTAAGCCTCTTCGGGGAAGCCGTGCTCAGTCAAGGTTCCGACAAGCGCTTTGTGGAGGCGGCGCCTGTCACGCCGGCTAATCCCTTGGGGCTCGAGGTTGTCCGCGACCGGGAAACCGTCCGATTCCACGCCACGCTGGGGGCGCGGGCGTCCTACTCCGACCCCGACGGCCGCTTTTCGCTGACCGGGGCCGCCCAGTACTACTACAACGGCGAAGGGTACGACGGCGACTTTAGCAAGGCCCACCGCCTGGGAATGCTGTATCTGGTGCAGGCTGGGAAACTCGCGGCCAGCGACATCCTGTCGCCGGGCCGCCACTACGCCGCTGTGTCGGCGAGCGGGACGAGCCGCTCGCTCAAAGACGTTACGCCCAGCGCCTTTTGGATCAGTAATCTCAGCGACGGCTCGGGGATGTTCTCCCTGTCTCTGGCGTATACCGGATGGAAGAGCGCCCGTGCGTCGGTCGGCGTCAGCCGCACCTATGGCGACCCCGGAAGCGAGTACGCGACCTTTGGCTCCGAGACGCGGCTTACAGTGGGCGTCACCATCGGGGGAAGCGGCTGGTAGGATGGGACGACTTCGGGAGCATGCCGGGTGCGCCGAGCGTTCTAGAGACCGATCTTGTCGATGATGCTTCGGACCTGTTCAAAATCGGAATATCCCCTGGAGACGAGGTACAGGTAGTCTTCGGCGGTCTGAAGGTACAGACGGGGAAAGGCGTCGGCATTCAGTTGCCTCGCCTGGGCAAAGTCGTACAAGGCCCCGTCGCGGGCTTCCTCCGTGCGCATGGCGGCAAGAAGCTTATCCGGATCCAGCCCAAGCCTTTGCGCAATCCGGCGGTAGAACTCGTCGCTGCTTGGGTCGCCTCCTTCCCAGAAGTTCTCCTTGAGGACGGTGTGGACGAACTCAAGCTCCGACCTGCCGGGCGCCACCATGCGAAAGGCTGCTAGAGCGATCGCCGGCGGTTCCGAGTCCAGACGCCGCCGGTGACGAGCGACGCCTTCGAAAAACGCCTCGCCGAACTGCGCGCCGGTAAGCTCCGTGATCGACCGGTAGCTCTCGCGCAAAGCCGAGGCTTCCTCCTCACCGCCCACCTCGCGGACTTGGTCGTCCCTGACCATGCCTCCGCTCAACACCTCAAGGCCAAGGCGGTCGCCGTAATGGTGGCTCAAGGCCTTGACCACGGGTGTGAAGGCGTAACACCACGGGCAGAGGGCGTCATACACGTAGACGAGCTTCTTCGAAAACGCGGGCACTCTGATACCTCCTTCGTGTGAGCCGGGGACAGCAGGAGTTCTCGCTGTGCGTGAGGTTCTTGCACGCGGGGACTCCGCGGGTCTTCGGTTTCCCCGCTCTTGCGGGCCGGCGGCCTGCAGGGCGGTTCTGCGATATTGTAACCCGGGCAGCTCAGCGTGTCTTGTAAAAACTGGACAGCGATGCTGCAAGACCTCGACAGGTTAAACGGTAGACCCGTATCCATGGCCCAATCCCACATAATCGAACGGGGGAGACGTTCCGAAGATAGCTTCAAGAATAGATTCAAGAAACGGTAAACCTTGAATAAGCTCGATTGGCAAAATGCACGAAGGGAAGCGCCGAGAGGCTCTGAAGTAGCTTTCCAAATTCGGAGCTTGCGGAAAGCTTGGAGAGCAGCCCGGAAAGGAGGCAGGATCGGTGGAACATCACGTCAATGAGTTGGGCCAACCCGTCGGGTTTCCATGCCTGGACTGGAGGCCGCCGAGCTATCCGGCTCGCATCACCCACTGCGGGCAGTATTGCCGCCTTGAGCCATTGGACGTCGACCGGTACGGCGCCGAATTATACGCGGCCTTCGCCCTCGACAGGGAGGGGGGGGGACTGGACGTACCTGCCTTACGGTCCTTATGCGTCCGAGGAGGAGTTTCTCGAGTGGGCACACAGCGCTTCACGCTCAAATGACCCCCTCTTCTTCGCCATCGTCGACCTTGCGAGCGGCAAGGCCGCCGGGATCGCAAGTTACCTCCGGATCACCCCGGCCCGCGGCTCCATCGAGGTGGGGCACATCCACTACTCCCCGCTCTTGCAAGGGAAGACCGCCGGTACCGAGGCCATGTACCTGATGATGAAGCACGCCTTTGAGCCAGGCTACCGCCGTTACGAGTGGAAGTGCGACTCGCTGAATTCCAGATCCCGGGCGGCTGCTTTGCGCCTCGGTTTCACGTTTAAGGGGATCTTCCGCCAAGCAACGGTATACAAAGGGCGCAACCGGGACACCGCCTGGTACTCGGTGATCGACCGTGAGTGGCCGGCGCTGGAGCGGGCCTTTAGGTGCTGGCTGCATCCGGACAACTTTGACGAATTCGGCCGCCAGCGCCGGCGCCTCGAAGAGGTGAGGCGGAGCCTTGTGGGAGCTGAGCGAAGAGACGAGGAAAAAGGTGAGCGATGAGCCTCGATGAAGCCGTAACGCTGCTTGTGGGCTCCCTGTTCGCTCGAATCGCGAAACGAGTTGCTGAATGAAGCGTATCACGCACGGTCTGGGCCGGGTGCAGAGGTGAGTTGCCTGGGGGCACACCGGTCCGGACGGCCAGCAGCGTCTTGCCCAAAGTCCGGCGCGCTTCGATGGCGGCGTGGGCTTCGGCAGCTCGTTCCAAGGGGAAGACTTGGCCGATGACAGGGCGAATCCGGCCCGAGGCCGCAAGGCGGAGCGCTTCTTCCACGAGCGCGCGTGTCTGGTCGGGGCCCGTGAAGACCGAGCGCAACGGGATGATCTCGAGATCCCGGGCTTTCTCCGGTGGCACGTCGTAGAACTCGCCGCTCGCCATCCCGTGAGGCAGATAGCGACCACCCTTGGCCACGAGGTTGACGATCGCCTGGCCGGTGGCGCCGCCGACACCGTCGAATGCCACGTCGACGCCGAGCTCTCGGGTCGCATCCCATACTGCGCGTTCCCACCCCGGCCGCCGGTAATCGATGACCGCGTGCGCCCCCAAGGAGCGGGCCAACTCCAGCTTTTTCTCGCCACCCGCGAGCCCGACGACGATCGCCGCCCCGGCCGCGCGAGCCAATTGGACGAGAAGGCTGCCCACGCCCCCGGCTGCGGCTGTGATCAGCACTCGGTCTCCCTGCTTGAGCCGCGCCGCCCTGGCAAGAGCCAGAGCCGTCCTGCCGTCCGCGAGAAGCGCTACAGCTTTTGGCGCGTCGAGCTCGGCAGGAATGAGGTGAAGCAGCTTCTCCGGCGCCAAGGCGTATTCGGCGTATCCACCGGATCCGCCGGTGCTAGCGACGACCCGCTCGCCGGTCCAGCGGGGATCGACCTCCGGGCCCACCTTGACCACGGTGCCCGCGACGGCGTTTCCCAGCACCAGCGGAAAGGCCGCTTGCGCCACTTTCGACGTTCTTGCCGCTTCCGAGCTTCCTCTTGCGGGGACAACGCCCGCCCGCACTTGCGTTTCGACGAAAGCGATCGCGGCGTACGCGACCTCGATCAGGACCTCTCGGGGACCAGGCTTTGGCACAGGCCTCTCGGCGATTCGCAACACGCCCGGGGGTCCGGGGCGTTCACAGATGACGACGCGCAATGGGCTTTCCTCCCGTTCATACACGATGCGAGGTGTTGACGTTATCCAGCCCGCATCTGCGGGGCTTGGTCTCTGTTCCCAGGCAGCAGGAAGGCCGGAATGAGGGCGACGAGGGTAAAGGCCAGGGTCCAGCCGAAGGCCCCACCGAAGGCGTCCGCGATCTGGCCGGAGCTGAAACCGGCGGCTGTTCCGGTCGCAACGCCCATTCCCCGTTGCAAGACGACGGCGAGGAACGCCGTGCCGAAAGAGGCTCCGAGCCGCTGCATCACGTTGACCCCTCCGGTGGCCCGGGCGATGTCGCGCGCTTTGAGTCCGTGGTAGGCGGCGGCCATCGCCGGGATCCCGGCCGCCCCGAGCCCGGTTCCGCGGACGAAGAGCGTCAGAGCCAAGAGCCAGCGGCTTGCCTGCGCGCCGGAAGGGGCGAGGTTCGACCAGAGGTCCGTCCACATGAAGGCCAAGGTGGCGAGGGCTGTGATGCTCATCCCGGCCAACACCACCGGGCGCGGTCCCGCCCGGTCGCTCCACCGGCCGGCGAGGGCGATGGCCGCCATCGTGCCGGCGCCTTGGGGAGCCAGCATGGCACCGGCAGCCAGCGCCTCGTCGCCCCAGACCCACTGGAAATAGAGGGGAAGCAGGAACATCGGGCCGTAGATCGCGATGCCGAAGAGGAACGTGAGACAACACGTGGCCGCGTAGGAGCGGTGGCGCAGGAGGCCGACGTCAAGCAGAGCGCCGTCCCCCTTCCGGAGGGCGGAAGCGGCGAATCCTGCCACCAGTAGGGCGCCGGCCGCAAGCCACGGCGCGGCCGGAGGTGAGAAAAAGGAGCCGCTGGTTCCGGCGAGGGAGAGCCCGTAGACGAGCGCCGCAAGCCCCGGAGATAGGAGCATGAAGCCTACAAAGTCAAAAGAGGGCGTTCTGCTTACAAGGGACCTAGGCGGCATGGAAGTCGGGGAGCCGGATGAGGAACCGGGCGAGGGCCCGGACGCAAGGGAGGAGCTGGACGAGGGGCCGGATGACGAGTGGGGCGAGAAGGTGGAGGACGAGTTGGACGAGGGGCTGAATGAGGAGGCGAGCGAGCGGTCGGGCAGCCCGCGCCAGGCGAGCAGCAAGGCGACCAGGGAGATGGGGAGGTTGACGAAAAAGATCCACCGCCAGTTGTAGCCCGTCAAAAGGGCGCCGCCCAGCACGGGGCCGAGGATCGGGGCGAGCTGTCCCGGAATGGCGACGAGGCTCATGGCACGGCCAAACCGCCGTGGGCCTGCGGCTTGCGCGAGGATCGCCTGCATGAGAGGGAGGATCAAGCCCGCACCCATCCCTTGGATCACACGCGCCAGGACGAGGCTGTGGACCGACCAAGCCGTGCCGCACAGGGCCGAGCCGCACAAGAACAGCCCTACTGAGAGCATCCAAGCCGCCTTTGCGCCCCAGCGGTCCACCAACCAGCCCATGAGGGGAATGACGACTGCCATGGCTAGCAGGTAAGCCGTTGAGACCAGCTGGAGCTCGCCGACGGCGGCGCCAAATTCGCGACTCAAGTCGGCCAGGGCCACGCTGACCATGGTGGTGTCAAGAAGCGCCACGATGGCGCCGGCCAGCAGGATCAAGCTGATTTTGATGAGGCTGCGGTCGAGCGATTCCGTCACAGGATACATCCCCCGCAAAATTGTTGGTATGCCAACATTATATCTGCCGATTGTTGGTATGGCAACAATAATGGTAGAATTGGGGCATGGAACAGAGTAGGGCACATCCCGGGATCAGCATCAAGGAAGCGCCGGTCAGCTCACTGCTGTTGCAGGTCGTGCGCGCCCACGCGCTGCTTGCCACCGAGCTGTTGCAAGAAGTGGGCGTGGTGCCGCCGCAGGAGGTCGTCTTGCTTTACCTGGACGATTACGGCCCGTGTCCCCAGAGCGAGATCGTACGCTTTATGGGACGGGACCGCTCGACCGTCACCCATACGCTGCAGGCGATGGAGCGGGCGGGGCTCATTCAGAGGAGACCGTCGGGTACGGACCGGCGAGCGCTCGTCGTCTCATTGAGCGAGAAGGGAAGGGCTCTCGTGCCGCAGGTGAGAGAGACGTGGGCTGAGATCGAACGAAGGACGGTTGACGGCCTGAGCGAGGAGCGGCTTTCTCAACTCGTCGCGGCACTTTCGCGTGTGAAGGACGGACTTGTGGCCGCCCTGCGCGAAAAATAACGTGAGGGGCGCGGGAGCCCTGTACAGTCGGCAAAGGCGACGTTTGGCATTCAAGATCGCGGCGGGTAGCCGCCAAGCTGACCGGCTCCCTCACGCCCCACCTACCGGCCAACAAGAGACAACTCGGAGAGGAGTTGCACTTGCACAGCTTCCGTCGACGAGCTCGGTCCGCGATCGGGACAGCGCCGAAGTCGAGCGCTTCATCCATAGACGACGAGCGACACTCGGCGCCGTGAGTCGCGTCGCAGGCCAGCGCACCTTACGCGGAGCCCAGCATCACCAGGTTGCCTTCGCTGTCTTTGAAGACGGCGTAGGCCTCTGCGCTATTCCACGGCGCTTGGTCCGGCTCGTCGGTGAACTCGACGCCCTTCTCTTTAAGCTCGCGGTAGGTTTGATGGACGTCGTCGACGGTGAGGACGAGGCTAGGATAATCGCGGGACGTTCCACTGCTGCGGGTGAGGAGGATCTTCGTCTGCGCGCCGGGGATCTCGAGGGACACCCAGCGCCATCCCTCCTTGTATTCCATGTCCTGCGCCACGCGAAAGCCGAGTTTTTCGGTGTAAAACTGCACGGCACGGCGCTGATCGATCGCCGGTAACTCGACGAAGCGGACGTAAGTGGGCATAGGTACTCCTCCTAGACATGTGTGTGCCAAGATTCTAACATCTGTGTGCCTGCCTTGTCTTGTAAGAATTGGACAAGGAGTCGATCGCCAAGCTCCGTCTAGGGTAGGGAACCGGCGGCCGGAAACGGGGAGGACGCCGGATCTATGGAGTAAAAGCGCGAGAGAGCCTTCAGGCACTCAGATTCCTTTTGCCCGAGCAGCGCCCGATAGGCCCGTGGCCCTACGCCGGTCAACGAGAGAGTATCCTTGGCCAAGTGCGATTCGTCGACGTAGCCCAAAGAGGCGACGATATCGCCCCAGTTGGTGTGGGTACGCGCGGCGAGGGCCTGGTGCACATGCCGGAAGCGGACGGCCCGCGCGACGAACTTGGGGGGCAGCCCCACCACGCGCCCGAAGAGACGGTCGACGGTCCGCACCGAGCAGCCGGCGGCGCGGCTCAAGTCGGAGACGGAGACGAGGCCGCACCGGCGTTCGATGACGCGGATCAGGTGCATCACTTCGTGATACTTCGGCGGGAGCGCGATGTGGGCAAGGAAGAAGGCGTCGAGGGATTGCGCCTGGAGCCCGGGACGGCCTTGGAACGTGAAGAGCCGCTCCTTAAGCTGCGTCGCAACCGGTCCAAAAAGATCAGAAAGGTCGACGGCGTGTCCGGTGAGCTCATGGAGAGGCAATGGGACGAACGCCGCCAAGCCCCCCGGCTGGAAGCGGACCCAGATGAGGCCGCCTTGGGTTTCGCAGCGGATGCGCACTGGATGGCGGCGCTGCGCCTCGACACGGGCGGATTCGATTCGCTGCGCCTCGCCCGGTCTGTCGGCCCGCGCCCTGAAATAAGCGCCGGAAAACGTAAAGACGGCGTCGGCCCGGGCGTCGGGGAAGATGAGTTCCTCAAGCATGGGGGATGGGTGCTCGGGGGTTTGAATCAGCCCACTCCTCGGAGCGTTGAGGAACCAGTAAGATTCGATGAACGGGCGCAGAGCAGCGCATGGGTGACGGATCTCAAACATCGGGCAGTGTTAATGCTCAAGGTCGGCGAACTCGTGCGGCTTTGCTCGGTCCGCACGGTTCGTCGCTCATCGTCTGTGCATGGGTCCAGGGCTCAGCTCACTTCGTAATCCACGGCGATCACGTCTTCGCAGACCTCGGCGACGTACTCCTTGACGGGAACGTGCATGGGATGCGGGCCGTAACGCTCCAGCGCCTCCTTGTCGACGAAGCGGACGACCAGGCCGACGGTGTATCCCTTGTGACGGTTGGTGAAAGTCTCACCTGCCGAGAGGCTCACGATGCCCTCGATCTTGCCTTCAAGGCCTCTAAGGCGCCGGATGAGCTCGGCCTTTTGCTCGGGGGTGCTGCCCGGTTTCATCTTAAACAAGACGATGTGGTCGACCATGGTGGACCTCCTGTTTCTCGCTGCGACGCCGACTGCCGTGCCGCGGCGGAGGTTTCTCCGGTGTGCGCAGAAACTTCCCTACGCCGGCGGGAAATCCTCGTCCTTTTGCCGTCTCTACGGTGTCATCTGTCCGGTGAATCAGATCCCCAGGTCAACGAGCTGCCCATGAGACGATGAGGGAGGCATGCCGGGGTCGTTCAGCGGCGCGGCGGCAGGGCCGGACTGAGCGGGCCGGGCCCCCGGCGTCAACGGATCTCCGGCGGCTTTAGCGAAGCTCCGGAAGGTATCCGGCTTGCGCCCGCAGCATGACGTCGACCATTTCCTCGGCCCGCTTGAGACTGTCGACGACGGGCTCGAGGGTGAGCGCTTGGAGCAGGAGCTTGCGGGAGCGCTCCTGGTAGGCTTGGACCAACAGCTCTTGGATCGCGATCTGCCGCTGGCAGAGGGCGGCGACGGCCGCAGGCAACGGGCCGACTTTTACGCCGCGCACTCCCGAGCCGTCGATGACGATGGGAACCTCGACGATGGCGTCCTCCGGGAGATTGGAGACAAGGCCGCCGGTGTTGGGGACGTTGGCGGAGATCTCCCTGCGGCTCTGGTTGAGCTCGATGCCGGCAATGATGGGGACCGCGACCTCGTGGGTCGTAGCCGTCATCTCCTCGGTTAACGGCGCCCGACCCTCTGCGACCTGCTCGATCCGCTTCGCCCGTTCGCCGGCGCGCAACTGGTAGCTGGGCGTGCCCTTCTTCCCGTCCATTGCAAACACCCGGTCCTCCACGGTGGTGTAGGGACTCAGCACGACCCGGCCGACGCCCCACTGGTGGAGAAAGGTCCCGGTCATATCGTAGGCAAAGGGGACGTACTCGGCCGTGTGGCTTGGAGAGGGGAAGGGAAGCGCGCCGTAGAGCCGGTAGAGCGCGTAGGTGAAGGGATCCAGGCCGCAATCGCTCGCGTCGAGGCGGCGGTGGAGCTCGGCCGTGAGGTCGTTGCCGGCCTGGTCGTGCACGTTGAGGACCCAGTGAAAATGGTTGATCCCGCCGACGCTGACGAGCAGCTCGTCCCGGGGCCGGCCGAGGATGCGGCTTACGGCCTCCCAGGTGCTTACCGGCCCGTGGCAAAGCCCCACGGCCCGGATGCGGGTGAGCTTGTGGACGGCGAGGCACACCCGGCTTTCGGGATTGGTGAAGTTGAGGAGGAGAGCATCAGGGCAGAGCTCCTCCATATCGCGGCAGATGGGGATCATCAGGTGGAGGCTGCGCAGGGTGTGAAAGGCGGCGCCCGGTCCCCCGTTTTCGCCGTAGACGTGGCGAAAGCCGAAGGTGAGGGGAATGTAAAAGTCCTTCTCCCACATGAGCCAGCGATCTTGGGCCACCGCGGCGATCACGTAATCCGCACCCGGAAGGGCTGCTCTGCGGTCGGCAGTGGCGTGAATGGAGGCGGGGGAGCCGAAATGCTCTTTGAGCCGGTGAGCTAGGCGAGTCATGCGGTCGAGCGCATCCTCGGCGATATCGACCAGATGGATCTCCAGGTTAAACTCTCGCAGCTCGGACGAGGCCAGGAGATCGGCGAGGATGCCCCGACCGAACGAAGCACTTCCCACACCGATGACGACGATCTTGAGCTTTCTCATGCCGGCCTTCCTCCCGTTTCAGTGCTGTCAATTCATGTCATCTTCTGGGTTCTCAAGTGCGCGTGTCTCGTCCCGCCCTTGGGTGCACTTTTGCTTCCCTCCTGTCGCCCTCTCGTCCCGCTTCTCGGGGGACCCATAGCCAGGTCGTGACCTTGGTTGATCTGCGGTCTGCTGGCCGGGCACGCGCCCGTACTTCCCCGACCTTCCTGTGTTCCTTGACTTCGCCGCACTTGCCCGGTGCCACTGGACCGTCACTTGATGGACCCTTGCGTAAGGCCCCAGGCGATGCGGGGTTGGAAGACCAAGTAGACCAGGATCATGGGCAGGGCCGTGAGCGCCGCCCCGGTCATGATCAGCGGCACGTTGGCTACGTATTGCCCCTGGAACAGCGCGAGCGCAAGGGGCAGCGGCGCTTTGGCCGGGTCGTGGATGAGGATGAGCGGGATGATGTACGTGTTCCACGTCCAGACCGTGGTGAGCGCTCCGCAGGTGATGATCGCCGGCCGAGCGATGGGCACGTAGACCAGCCAGAGGGCCTGCCAGCTCGACGCGCCGTCCACCTGCGCCGAGTCCAGGAGCTCTCGCGGCAAGCCCATGAAGAATGAGCGGATCACCAGCGTCGAAAAGCAGGCGCTCATCGCGAGGTTCGGAAGGTTGGCGCCGGTGAAGGTGTTCACAAGCCCCAGGGAGTTGATGAGCTGAAAGAGGGGGATCATGATGAACTCCGAGGCCACCATCACCCCGAGGCCGACGACGCCGAGCAGCAGGATGTTTTTTCCGGGAAACTCCATGACGCTGAACGCGAACGCCGCCATAATGGCAAAGACGAGCGAGAGAGCGACGGGCGGCGCCGTGAGCCAGAAGCTATTGACGTAATAGCGGAGGAAGTGGTGATCGATCAGGACCCGGCGGTAGTTGGCGAAGCTGAGCTCAAGCGGCAGCGCGAGCGGCCCTCTACGGATGATGTCGACGTGTTCGCGAAAGGTGCCGAGGATCATCATCACAAAGGGCAAGANGACCAGAGCGGCGATNAGCCCGAGGAGGAGGTGGGCCGCCGCGTCGCGGGCAAGGCGCTTCACGGCGTCTGCCCCCTCCCCTCTCCCAGCACTCTTCCCAANGCTGCGATTCCCATGATCAGTGCGGTGAGGACCAGCATCACCGCCGACGCGTACCCCACGCGCCCTTCCACAAAGGCCAGCTGGTACGCATAGAGGCCCAGCGGCCGGGTGCCGTAGGCGCCGTTGGTCGTCACCCGGACGACTGAGAAGATATAACCTCCGAGGGATTGCACCGTTGCCATGATCAGCGCGACCACCATCTCAAAGCGCAGGTCAGGTAGGGTGACGTGCCAAAACTGCCGGAAGGCGCCGGCTCCATCGATCTTGGCCGCTTCATAAAGGTGCTCGTCGATCTTTTGGATCCCGGAGACGAAGAGGATGACGCAGAAACCAAACCAGGCCCATGTGCCGATGATCCCGACTGCGGTGGTCGCCGTCTCGGGGCTTCCGAGCCAGGGTCGGACCAGGTGGCGCAGGCCGATCAATTCGAGGATGCCTTTGGCGACGCCGAAGAGGGGGGCGTAAACCCAGCGGAAGATAACCCCGAGCGCGATGGGCGCGACGACCTGGGGGATGAAGTAGATGGTCTGGTAAGCCCTGAGCCCCCGTACTTTGGCACGCCCGATGACGGAGGCGATGGCAAGGCCGAGAAGGATCGGAAGGATGACGATGTAGACGAAGTAGACGAGGTTGGTGACCAGCGCCGCGCCAAATCGCGGATCGCCCGCCATCGCGGCGAAGTTGGCCAAACCGACGAACCGCTTTGGCCCAAACCCGTCCCATTCGACGAGGCTGTAGTAGAAGTTGGCAAGGAACGGGTAGATGACGAAGACCAGCGTGGAGACGACCGTCGGTGCGATGTAGAGATATGGAAGGATCCTTCTCGACCCGTGCGTTCTCATGGAGTCAATGGAACACCTTCATCGCCCTACGTGATTGCGGTAGTCCGCTTCGATCCTCTGGACAAACTCCTCAGGCGTGATGCCCCCCAGGACCAGCTCGCGGCCGGCCTCGGCCATGGTGTCCCACATGGTGGGAGTCGTCCAGTCGAGGAAATGGCCGACGCGATTTTGGCGGTTAGCCTCGTTCCATGCGACCAGGATGTCGTGGAAGACGGTTCCTTCTGGCACCAGCTCCACTGGCGCCGGGACTCGGGCGGGCACGACGTCCATCGACAGTTGCAGCGAGACGGTCCGGTCGGAGTTGATGAGGAGGTCTAAGAACTCGGCGGCCACGTCCGGATGAGCCGAGTGCGCGCTGATGCCGAGCGGTGTCGCCATGCCGCCGATCTGGGGCGGGAGTTCGCCGCCTCGCTCGACGGGCGGGAACGGGCGAAACGCAGTGGCAAACTCGACACCAGCGATGTTGGACGAGTACCAGCTTCCCTGGATGAACATGGCCGCAACGCCCGCCTCGAAGACCGCCAAGGCGTCGTCGCCGCCCAGCGCGGTGTAGCCGTCGACGAAGTAGCCCTTCTCGGCCCACTCCTGGACGATCCGAGCGGCCTCGATGTTCCCTTGCTCAAGCCACGTGCGCTCCGGCGAGCTGCGGATGACGACGTCGTCCAGGTACTCCTGAGCGGCGTCGGCGCCCATCTGGGCCGCCAAGGCGGCATGCTGCACCGCCCCGTAGAGGTGGAAGAACTGCCAGTCGTCCAGGAGGCCGAGGGCGACAGGGGCGTATCCCGCCTGCTTGACCGCCTCCATCACGGCCTCCATCTCGCTTAAGCTCTGCGGGATCTCAAGTCCCAGGGAGTTGAGGATGTCCAGGTTGTAATAGACGCCGACGATCTCGGCGTCGAGGCCGACGCCGTAGATGGTCCCTTCTCCAAACTGCGTCCCGTCGGGCGTGTAGCGGGCGCGATCCCACAGGCTCGGCGAAAAGAGTCTCTCCGTCCACCCGTACTTCTCGGCGTAAGCGTCGAGCCCGACCAGGTGATTCGCCCGGACCATCGGGCCCATCATGTTTTCTCCGTTGTTGACGAGGAGGATGTCGGGGCCTGCTCCGGCCGCGAGAGCGGCCAGAACCGTCGTGCGCATGTCTTCGAGCGGGCGTGAGGTCCGCCTGATCTCCCAATCGGGATGGCGCGCCTTAAACTGCTCAATAGCGGCTTCCACTACGGGGTTGCGGTTGGGGCTGTAGTAGACGTCCCAGATCTCAAGGACCTTGGACTCGGCCGCAAAGGCGATCGATGCGAAGGAAAACCCGGCGAGAGCGACCAGCCAGATCGTGAGCCACACGGATAAAATGCTCTGTTGGCCCTTCATTCCCGTGACCTCCTTGAGATGAGGTAGCCGTGAATCTCACGGATTCGATAGGAGCCGTCAAGAAGGTGGCATTCGAGACACCCAGCGTGAGGCTTTACTCACCCCCCGGCATTGCCTCTGCCCGGCATCTTTTGAGTGTGCGGCCCGCGGCCCGGGCGAGGGAAAAAGAAGGAGATCGACTTTCTTTCGTATAGAAAGTAATCTAGAGCGATAATTCGGCACAATTGATCATATTCCTCCGAAAGATCTAAGATAAGCGAACAAGCGGGCGGTGTGGACGAGCCGAGGCGGGAAGGGTCGCGCCAAGCCGAGAAGCCGCCGAGATCTGTGGGCGTGGGCAAGAGGAGAGGACGGATGCATGGATCAGGAGAGGAACGCTCTTTCCAACCCGATGACGTCGCTCGTCAAGAGCCTAAACCGCTCGGTGGTCCTGGAGATCCTGCGCCGGGAGGGTCCACTCTCCCGCACCGAGATCGCTGAGCGGGCCGGCATCAGCTTGCCCGCGGTCTCGCGGCTCATCCACAAGCTGGTGGCCGAAGGCCGCGTCCTCGAGGTGGGTAAAGCTGAATCGTCCGGTGGTCGCAAGCGGACGCTTCTCGGATACAACTTCGCCTTTGGCAAAGTGGTCGGCATCGACATGGGCGCCACGAAGACGGCCCTGGGCCTCACGGATCTTGCGGGCAGAATGCTGGGCTACCGGCGTGTGCCGACGGCAAGGCTTTGGGCCGGCGGCAGGCTCGTCGACGGGCTGGTCCAGGAGATCCATCGCGTCCTCGAGGAGGCGGAGGTCGACGCCGGCGAACTGGCCGGAGTGGGGATCGGCGTGCCGGGGATCGTCCGGGACGGCGTCGTCGTCAACGCCCCGGGCCTCAAGCTCGCCCTGGATGAGCGGGCGATCGAGGCGGAGCTGGAAAGGCGCTTGGGCGTTCCGATCTGGGTGGACAACGACGTCAACGCCACCGTGCTCGGCGAGCATTGGCGAGGCAGCCTCCAAGGCGTGAACGACGCGCTGTGCGTCGCGATCGGAACGGGGCTCGGCGTCGGAATCCTCGCCGGCGGCCGGCTCTATCGGGGAGCCCACGGTGCGGCGGGGGAGATCGGCTACTGGCTCTTTGAGAACACCGAGAGCGTTTCTGGAAGGAGCGAGGAGTACGGCTTTCTCGAAAGCATTGCGGCAGGACCTGGGATCGAGCGGCGGGCCTTGGCCGCCGCTCGAGCCAACCCCACGTCCCTGCTGGCAAGGATCGCTGCGGGAAAAGGCGCCGCCGAAACGGCTTCCGGGACGCAGGACACAGGGCACGGCGAGAGCGAAAAGCGATCGTGCACGCTCGCCGCTACGCACGTCTTTGCCGCCGCCGCGAGCGGCGATCCTGCGGCGCTCGAAGTGGTGCGCGAGACGACGGACGTCCTCGCCGTCGCTCTCGCCAACGCGGCGGCCCTTCTCGATCCCGAAGTGATCGTGATCACGGGCGGCGTCGCCCGGGCGGGGGAGCTCATCCTCGCCCCCATCGCCGACGCCGTCTCCCGGATCGTCCCCTACCCGCCCAGAGTGGTCCTGTCGACCCTCTTTGAGGAGGCGACCATCCTCGGCGCCGTCTGGGGAGTGCTGCACAAGCACGAAAGCTCGTTTCGGATCAACGTCGAATAGCCGGACCTGAAATAGAGCCAAGGCTTGGAATCGAGGCCTGAATGCCGCCTTTAAGGCGCGGCTTTGAGAAGAGCGTATTCAACACAACGCGTTCAAAACAAGCGTTTTTAAAAGAAGGCTTCCCCCGCGAGTTTCGCCAACCCTTCCGCAAGCCGGCGCTCGTCTTCGGGGCTGCACTCGGTGAGGGGCGCGGCGACGCCGCGGAACTCTCGGTTTCCTCGCCAGCGGACGGCGAACTTGTAGGCGGCGATCTGCGGGCCTTCCTTGAGGAGGTCCCGGAGCTTGATCGCCGTCGCCTGAAGGCGCCGGGCCTCGGCCGCGTCACCGGCTCTAGCCGCGCCGTAAAGGCGCACCATAAGCTCCGGTGCGACGTTGGCCAGAGCCGAGATCAGGCCGTCCGCCCCTGTGGCGATGGAGGCGTGCAGCAGCTCGTCGCTGCCCGAAAAGACCTTGGCCCCCGGGCCGATCGCCTCGCGATACGCCTGGAGCAGGGCGACGTCTTTACTCGAGTCCTTGATCCCGGCGATGTTCTCCACCTCGTGAACCAAGCGGGCGGCGGTGGCCGGCTGGATCGTGTTCTTGGCGTTGGACGGGATGTTGTAGAGGAAGACGGGAAGCGGCGCAACGGCTTTGGCGATCTCTCGATAATGCGTGTCGATCTGCGCTTGGGTGAGCGAGTAGTAGTACGGCGTCACGGCGCCGACGGCATCCGCGCCGATCTCGGCTGCATGCCGGGCCAGGGCGATCGTTCCGTCCGTGGAGAGATCGCCCACGTGAACCATGACGGGGACTCTGCCTCTTACCTGGTCGACGACGATCTCGGCCACGCGCTTTCGGGCCGAGGGGTCAAGGAGCGGACCTTCCCCCGTCGTCCCGAGCGGGTACAACCCGTGCACGCCCGCGCCGATCAAAAACTCGACATGCCGGCGAAGCGCTTCCTCTAAGATGACTCCCGCATCGATCGGGGTGAGGACGGCGGGAAAGATGCCGGCAAACTTCCCTCGTTCCTTGGCGCCGAAAGCTCGGCCGGGCCCGTCATGCAGCTTGTGGACCATGTTGGCACCTCCAGCATGTGTTCATCGTCAGCGTTTGTGAACTCCGGCGGGAAATGATGTCTTGAGAGGCGCCACTTGGGGGACGCCTAGGGAAGTCTACGCCGGTGGTCTCCGGCGTCCTGCGCGCGATGCCGCGTCTGTAATAGGTGGGGAGTTCTCACGATATACGACCGAAATACGGACATACGACTCAGACTCACATACGGATGACAGCGCTCGACGCGGTAGGAGGAGATCCAATGTCACAGGTTCACGCCGTCTTTCGCACGCCCCAGCAGATGCACTTCGGCGCGGGGATCGCCTCGCGCGTGGGCGCGCTCGCCTGCCGCTACGGCCGGGGGGG
>NICF_comb_assmDRAFT_10000653_pt1 | contig 29160 bp, 20 predicted proteins | sample NewIslPassag4_SG_FD_11279 | JGI IMG/M metagenome (IMG submission 11279) | reverse complement strand
AGCGTCGCCCGAGCGAGCGATTTCTCCGACTCCAAGTAGCCGAAATACCCGACGACGTCTTCCTTGGTCAGCCGGGAGAGATCCAAGTCAAACTCGTCGAGGAGCGCCCGCGAGCGGACTTCGACGCGGTGTTGCCTTTGGGACGTGCTCGTATCCAACAGCTTGCCACGGGATCTTGCAAGCTCGGCTTCCAAAACCGGGATGCGTTCGCGATCGCCGCGCACGATCAGGTGCTGGCGGTAGCGGACCAAAAACAGCTTGAACTGAAGCAAATCGGCTTCATAGGCATGGCGGGTCTGCTGCGAACGGCCCGTAAGCGAGCTGATGAAGTACGCACACGCCTGGTCGAAGGAGATCATACGCGTTCGCTCCCAAAGGAATCGGCGATGTTTTGGCATTGGCGACGGGAATCCTTTTTCGAGGTCTTCCCCAGGCTTCCTGTTAGACTAAATTCCCGGAAAGAATGATTATCAGGAATTTTTGGGACGAGGTGTTGGGCCTGCTCCCCAGGGCTTGTGGGCCGTCGGCCCCGGCTCTGGATCCCAACGGCCTTAGCGGGTCTGGTCACGCCGATTCGGCGGCTACGGTCGCTTCGCATTGTCCGGATCCGCCTCGACAGGCTGACTCCATCGACAGATCGTTTCGCCCAAGAAGTGCCGCCAGCACGCGCCGCCTTGGCGCGCCGGCCGCCAGCGCAACGCCCGTGTGCCACCACAACGTGTGCGACCCCGTACCGGCTGACGTGAATCATGACGACTCCGGACACTGGACCGCCCGAAGGCTCACACAGCACGCCCACGCTCGTACTCCAAGGTGCGGCATGCACCAGGGATTTCAGTTGGCCATGCGCCAAACCCTCACGTTCTTAATCCCGGTCCCGGCCACACATGCACGCATGACCACGCGTCATCGGCGCATCGATCCGTGCGTATCTGTGCAATGACTGCGTGCGACGTTCGCATCTGCGGCCCGGCGCTTAGCCGCGATCGGACCGCCCGTCGCAAGACCGGTTTCCTCAGCGAATTTTGTGCACGCGCCTTACATGAACCTAGTTGACGCTCCAAGATGCATGGCATATACTAGGAGCAAGCAAGTTGTAGTGATGCAAAAAAATAAGATCGATGCAACTTATAGCCGCCTGCAATCGGCTTGCTCGGCTTGGCGGCATCAGGGCCGCCGGGCCTGACCGCCATAGAAAGTGTTTTGCAGCGCGGACTTTGGGCCTCTTGGCGCCAAAAAGTTGCATCAATACAACTTGCCGAAAAGAACAAGCTTTGACACGCGCACGGCATTCCCTTTCGCCCGTTGGGTGCAGTCTCTAGAACGAGTCCGCCCTGTCTCGTCGCTGGGGCTTGCGGGCGCCCACCGAAACGGGCTTAAGGCGAACCTGCAACTCTTGACAAAGGAGCGGTGACAGGATGATCCAGGAAGGACACGGTGAGCATGCCAAGCGGCGCCCCAGGAGGGCGACGACCATGCGATGGAGCGCGATGGCTGTCGTGATCGTTTTGGGACTCTTCTCAGGTTTCGTTCTCTTGTCTGGCCCTTTCGCCGGCCGCGCTCGGGCGGCGGTGCAGGTCGTCGCCACTACGGGGATGATCGCCGACGCGGCTAGAGTCGTCGGCGGAGAGCACGTCAACGTCGTCGGGCTCATGGGGCCCGGGGTCGATCCACACCTTTATAAAGCGTCCCAAGGCGACGTCAGGCGCCTGGCTGCCGCAGACATCATTTTCTACAACGGCCTTTCGCTTGAGGGACGGATGGCCGACGTCCTCGTGCGGATGGCGCGCCAAAAGCCTACCGTCGCCGTGAGCGAGTACATCCCCGAGGAACTCCTCATGGAACCCGAAGCTTTCGCCGGCCACTATGACCCGCACATCTGGTTTGACGTCGCCCTGTGGAAGATGGCCGTCGAGCGCATCCGGGACGGCTTAATCGAGGTCGATCCGGCAAACGAGGAGGCTTACCGCCAAAACGCGGCCGGATACCTCACCGATCTCGACGAGCTCGACGCCTATATCCGAAGCCGTCTGGCGGAGATCCCCGAGGCCAATCGAGTACTGGTGACAGCGCACGACGCGTTCGGCTATTTCGGGCGAGCCTACGGCATGGAGGTCGTCGGCCTGCAAGGAATCAGCACCGACACCGAGGTGGGCCTGCGGGATATCCAGGACCTGGTGGCGTTTCTTACCGAGCGCGGGATCAAAGCGGTCTTTGTCGAGTCCAGCATCCCCCGTCGCTCGCTGGAAGCCGTCGTCGAAGGAGCCAAAAGCCGCGGCCACACCGTGACCATCGGCGGCGAGCTCTTCTCCGACGCCTTGGGCGAGCACGGCACACCCGAGGGCACCTATATCGGGATGATGCGCCACAACGTCGACACCATCGTCGCATCACTCAAATAGAACGTTTGCGGCCCCTGTCTTGGGGGCCGTCGATCTTTGGGAGGGGTCGCAGCGTGAATGCGGTGGAAACCTCGCTAAACAACCATGCAGGCCGCAGGCCCGAGGAAGTCGCCATCGAAGTGCACGACCTCTCGGTCGCCTACCACAAACGGCCTGTCATCTGGGGCATCGATTTCCAGCTCCCGTCCGGAAAGCTCGTCGGAGTGGTGGGACCCAACGGTGCAGGAAAATCGACCTTGCTCAAGGCGATCCTCGGGTTGGTCCCTCCGGCGAGCGGTTGGGTAAAGATCTACGGCCAGCCCTACCACACCCAGCGGCGGCGAGTAGGCTACGTGCCGCAGCGCGAGTCCGTCGATTGGGACTTTCCGACCAACGCCTTCGACGTGGTCTTGATGGGCCGCTACGGGCACCTTGGGCTCTTTCGCCGCCCGGGCAAACAAGACCGTGAGATCGCATGGGAGTGCTTGCGGCGGGTCGGGATGACCGATTTCGCCCAGCGCCAGATCAGCCAGCTCTCCGGCGGCCAGCAGCAGAGGGTTTTTCTCGCAAGGGCGCTCGCCCAAGATGCCGATGTCTACTTCATGGATGAGCCCTTCGCTGGGGTCGACGCGGCGACGGAGAAAGCGATTCTCGAGCTCCTGTCCACACTGCGCGACCAGGGCAAGACGGTCGTCGTAGTGCACCACGACCTGCAGACGGTTTTACAGTACTTCGATTGGGTGATCTTGCTCAACATGCGTCTCGTCGCTTGCGGGCCGACTCGGGAGGTCTTCACCGCTGAGAACCTCCAGCAGACGTACGGCGGCAGGCTCACCGTACTGGCCGACGCGGCGCATACGGTCTCAATCTCCTAGAAGGCGACACGCCAAAGCAGCACGGACGGCACTTGCGTCCAGCGCGAACAGAGGTGCAAGCCTGTGTGGAACATGTGGTATGACCCCAATTTTCGCTGGGTGCTGGCAGGATCGGTCCTCCTTGGCGTCGCGGGCGGCGCGATCGGCGCCTTTTCGCTCCTTCGCAAGCGGAGCCTCCTGGGCGACGTCCTCGCCCATGCGGCGCTGCCCGGCGTCTGCGTGGCGTTTCTTCTCGCGGGCTCCAAGGAGCCGTTTCCTCTGCTCGCCGGTGCGGCCGCGTCAGGGCTGCTGGGCGTCTATGCCGTCGACGTGATCACCCGCTGGTCGCGTCTTAAAGAGGAGACGGCGCTAGGAGTGGTGCTCACTGTCTTCTTCGGCGTCGGCGTCGTCTTGCTCACGTGGATCCAGCACTCCGGCGCGGGAAACCAGTCGGGCCTTGACTCATTCCTTTTTGGGCAATCGGCGACGCTGGTACAAAAGGACGTGGCGGCCATCGGCGCCGTCGCCGCGGTCCTCATCGCGGCCCTGTTTCTCTTCTTTAAAGAGTTTAAGCTGCTCTGTTTTGACAGGGGGTTTGGCGAGGGCCTAGGGTTTCCGATGAGGTTTATCGACGGGCTTTTGATGAGCCTCATCGTCCTCTCCGTCGTCATCGGGCTGCAGGCCGTCGGCGTGGTGCTGATGGCCGCGCTCCTCATTACCCCGGGCGTAGCGGCTCGCTATTGGACGGAGCGGCTTGATGTGATGCTCCTGCTCTCGGGTCTGTTCGGCGGCTTTTCCGGAGCCATGGGCACGGTTTTCAGCGCGCTCGCCCCGCGGCTTCCGACAGGGCCTCTCATCGTGCTCACGGCAACGGCCGTCTTTCTTGTCTCGCTCGTCGCCGCGCCAAGGCGTGGGCTGGTGGCCAAGGGCCTCCGCTTGTGGAGCCTGAGACGAAAGGTAGCGCGGGAAAATCTCCTGCGCGACGTGTACGAAGCTTACGAGACCGAGCTCGAGCAGCCGGTGTTGGCTGATGAAGCGATCCTTTCCCGCGGCGTCGATTTTGATCAGCTCTTGAGCGGCGTCTCCAGCGCAAGGCTTCAAGGAAGGAGCCGCGCCGCCCGCAGGCTGATGCGCGAAGGCTTGATCCGCATCGAGTCCCGGGAGGGGCGGAACGTCTGCGTGCTAACTCCCAAAGGACTCGAGGCGGCGTGGGACGTGGTGCACAGGCACCGGCTGTGGGAGATGTTTCTGACGCACGAGGCCGATCTCCAAGCCGACCATGTCGACCGGGACGCGGACACCATCGAGCATTTTCTCACGCCAGACCTGGTCGAGGCGCTTGAGCGCCTCCTCTCTGTTCACCACCGGGAGCCAAGGCTTTTGCCGTCGGTCCACCCGCTGGGGGCCCACGGACGCAAGGAGTGAATGGCTGTGGACAGTTACGCTCTCACCATCATCGCTGCAGGCGCCCTCGTCGCAGGTTCGTGCGGCTTTATCGGCTGTTTCCTCATCCTGCGACGCATGGCGCTGCTCGGGGACGCCATCAGCCACTCCGTCCTCCTTGGGATTGCCCTGGCCTTTCTCGTGACGCAAGACCGCGGGATCGTGCCCATGTTCGTCGGAGCGGCGGTCTTTGGCCTGCTGACGGCGGTGATCGTCCAGGCGCTCGATCGCGGCGGGGTAGCGGAAGACGCGGCCATGGGCGTCACGTTCACCGCGCTCTTTGCCCTGGGTGTCGTGCTGCTCACCGCCTTTGCGGGGCGGGTTCACCTTGACCTGGAGCATGTCCTCTACGGTGAGATCGCGTACGTCCCCTGGGACGTGCTATACGTGGGCGAGACACCCATCGGCCCCAAGGCCCTTTGGACTTTGGGAGCGACGTTTCTGGTAAACGTAGCGCTGGTCGCCATCTTCTACAAGGAGTTCAAGATCTGCTCGTTTGACCCGGCGATGGCGGCGGCGCTCGGCATCAACGTCACATTTTTCCATTACCTCTTGATGGCAATGGTCTCCTTTTCGACGGTGGCCGCGTTTGAAAGCGTCGGCGCGGTGCTGGCCGTGGCGATGTTGATCGTCCCCGGGGCGACGGCCTACCTGCTCACCGACCGTCTCGAGCGCATGCTCACCCTTAGCGTCGCGGTGGGCGTCGCGAGCTCCGTGCTGGGATACGTCGTCGCGACGCTCCTCGACGCGTCGATCAGCGGTGCCATGGCGGGCGCCGCCGGTCTTCTTTTAACCCTCGCTCTCCTCTTCTCCCCTTCTCAGGGGATCGTTTCGAAGGCATTCGCCCGAAGGCGGGTTGGGCTAAAGCGGGAAGATATGGTACAATAGAGGGGCAATGAACCAAAAGAGAAACGTCCGCCAAGCATCGAAGACGCGTGGAGCTCGCGGAGGTGCCGGCATGCCGACAGCCACCGCCGAGGATTACCTCGAGCGCATCTACGCACTGATCGAGGAGAAGGGTTATGCTCGAGTGAGCGACATCGCCCAAGCGCTGCAGGTGCGCCCGTCGACAGTCACCCGCATGGTGCAAAAGCTCGACGAGCAAAACCTCCTCGAGTACGAGCGCTACCGGGGCCTCTCACTCACTCAAGAAGGGGAGCGTGTCGGCCGATCCATCCACCGCCGGCACAAGGCGCTAGAGGCGTTCCTTCACCTCCTGGGCGTCCACGACCACGCAACCGTGCAAAAGGATATCGAAGGAATCGAGCATCATCTGAGTTCAAGGACGCTCCAGAGCTTAACGCAGATGGTGGAGTTCTTTGAGGCCAATCCAGATCTGCTCCAGCGCTATCGAGAGTTCCGCGAGCAGGCAGAGAACGCCCAAGGAGGTCCGGGTTCACCGGCCACCGATTCCGATCGCCAAGCTTGACCGTGAGGCAGTCGAAGTGGTATACTAAGGGTGTCTTCAGCCCTAAGCCACACAGGGGAGTAGCTCAAGTGGTAGAGCACCGGTCTCCAAAACCGGGGGTTGCGGGTTCAAGTCCTGTCTCCCCTGCCAGCGGCTGATCGCCCGTGCCAGGAGAATGGCACGGGCGATTCGCTTTTTGATGAAGGCAAAAGTGTATACGAGTATACAGGTGTACGCGCATACCTGGATACCCGCATACGGGTATACCTTCGCGAAACCGGCTCTGGATGCAGGATCTCACCGGTTCGTCGCATAAAACTAGGGCAACTTCGTGTCAGGCGCTCGTCAGGTTTACACGCCCTATGCCGGGCAAGTGCGGTCTTTCGTGCGAGTGCTCCGGTGACGCATGAGTATAAGGAGGACCACTGTTGGCTACGCAACTCAACGTGCGACATGAGATCGAAAACCCTTTCGACATTGCAAGGCAGCAGCTTCTTGAGGCGTGCGAGGCGCTCCGCCTTCCCTCAGGCGTCTACGAGATCCTCAAAGAGCCGGCTAAGGTCTACATGGTCTCGATCCCGGTGAAGATGGACTCGGGCGAGACCAAGACCTTCATCGGCTACCGCGTGCAGCACACCGACGTCACCGGGCCGGCGAAAGGAGGCATCCGCTTTCACCCCGACGTCAACCTAGATGAGGTAAAGGCGCTCTCCATGTGGATGACGATGAAGTGCAATCTCATCGGGCTCCCTTACGGCGGCGCCAAAGGCGGAGTCGTCGTCAACCCCAAGGAGCTCTCCCTTGGTGAGCTCGAGAGGCTAAGCCGGGGGTACATCCGGGCCATCGTCGATGCCATCGGCCCCCACAAGGACATCCCCGCTCCCGACGTCTACACCAACCCGCAAGTGATGGGCTGGATGATGGACGAGTACAGCAAGCTGGTGGGACAGTTTTCGCCCGGAGTGATCACCGGCAAGCCCTTGGCGGTAGGCGGCTCTTTGGGCCGCGGCGAGGCGACGGCCCGCGGGTGCGTCTTCGTCGTGCGCGAGGCGGCGGCGAGGCTGGGAGTTGATCTCGGCAAGGCGACCGCGGTCGTCCAAGGCTTTGGCAACGCGGGGAGCATCGCGGCGAGACTTCTGTCGGAGCTGGGCGTCACTGTCGTCGGGGTGAGCGACTCTCAAGGGGCGGTCTACAACCGCGCGGGGTTGGACCCGGATGCGCTGCTGGCCCATAAGAAGGCGACGGGAAGCGTCAAGGGCTTTCCCGGAGCGCAAGAAGTCGACGGGAAGGCGATCCTCGAGATGCCCTGTGACATCCTCGTTCCGGCGGCATTGGAAAACGTGCTCACCGGCGCCAACGCCGAGCGGATCCAGGCGCGCATCATCGCCGAGGCGGCCAACGGACCGACGACGCCCGAAGCGGACGAGATCCTCTTCCGGAGGGGCATCACGGTCATTCCCGATATCCTGGCCAATGCCGGCGGCGTCACCGTCTCCTACTTCGAGTGGGTCCAGAATCTGATGAACTTCTACTGGACCGCCGAAGAGGTAAACCAGCGGCTTGAGCAGCTGATGGTCCAGGCATTTTGCAAGACCTATGAGATGAGCCAGCAAAAGGGCGTGAACATGCGGCTTGCGGCGTACATGGTCTCGCTGGACCGGATCGCCAAGGCCATGGAAGCTCGCGGCTGGATCTAAGTCTAAAGTCGGAAGGGCTAAAAACCTCGGACGAAAGGCCCCTCGCGTGAGGGGCCTTCGCCGTTGGTTCCTGAAAGGTCACCGGATAGGCAACCGGCCGTGCTGCTGGAGCGATCCAATCGTCCTTGGCCGCGTCAGTCCCACTGAGGCTCGTTCGCGAGCAGCCGGTGGATGGCAAGAGGCTCACCGAAGGTCGAGATCCTCGGCATTCCCGCTCGAGGCAAGGGAAGCTCTCCGTTTTCAACCCTCTCCGCATCGGCGGGGTCCAGCGCCCCGGCGATGTACAACTGGCGCCGGGCCCAAGCAAGGAGTTCGGCCCGCTCATCGGGAGGCCTGCGCTCGGGAACACACTCTTGCACCCAGCGAGCCGCCAATGCCTCTTCCCTCGCCCGGAACTCGCTCAGGTCGAGCCGGCCGAAGGCCATGGCCCGCTCCAAGGCCTTCTGAAAATAGACCACGTCGGCCGCGAGCGCCATGTCGTTCGCACGCGTCGCAGCGTGCTCCACGAGCCGCAGGGACTCCCTGGCCTCGGCCCAGCGGCGAAGTGTGATCTCCTGGGCCGCGAGAATCAGCTGCGCGAAGGCAGGCTCCGTGGAGCGCTTCGCTGCCTCCAGCATCACAACCCGGGTGAGCTCCGGGTCCCCCACCTTCACGGCCAAGGCGGCGACGTGAGCCAGGTGCGGATCTCCCTCGCCACCCTGCTCAACGGCCCGGCGAAGATGCGCAATGGCCGCGTCCCTTCTTCCGCACTCATGGTAATGCCGGGCGATCTCGAGCTCCGTGCCGCTCGCTGGGGAAAGCCGCGCCGCCTTCTGGAAAAAGTAAAGCGCCTCCTCTTCCTCCCCCGCCCGAAGCAGCTCCCCGCCCGCGAACAATGCGACATTCGCCGAGCCGGTTGCATCCAGCGCCGCTTGAAAACATTTGCGCGCTGTCTTCACGCGGCCCCGCCTCAAATGCACGGCGCCGCACCACATCCAGCACTCTCCGTCCTCGATATCTTCCACGAGAAGGCTGACGTAGCATTCCAGCGCCTGCTCGAGGTTGCCCGAAACCAGCCGCTCGTGCGCCAGGCGCAACAGGCGCCGGCGCCAGACGTGATAGACCCACGCTTCGTCGCTGGTCTGAGCCGCCCGCCGCCAAGCGCGCACCTGCTCCTCAAGGCCCTGCCCGGCAAGTTCCGTCGCGATGGCGCGGCCCACCAACAACCGGGGGTGATCGCCGCTCTCCGCCACCGCCCGCTGAAAGAGCTCGACCGCCTCTTCCCATTCACCCATTTGAATCAGGCAGCATCCAAGGTGTAAGAACACTTCGTCGTCGACGTCGATCTCGAGGAATCGCCGCAGTGCATGAGCCGCCCTGTCATACGCGCCGCCGCGAATGTACGCCAGCCCCTGCCGCCTTGCGGCTTCGAGGAGCTGGCCGGGCCGGTCGAAAGGCGAAAGCTCGTAGACGGTGTTCCACGCGTCGGCGGCTCTGAGCCAGTCGCCTTGGGCTTCAAGAACGATGGCAAGCCGGACGGCGACGTCGACCGAGGAGCGCCAGCGAAGACACGCTCCAAACCGGTCGGCGGCCTCCCGGTACTCTCCCCTGGACCAGGCGCTCTTGCCAAGGTAGAAATCGATGAGCCCCTCGAGATGCCGGATCGCTTCGTTGACTCCAAGTTGCACCCCCAGGTCATACCAGGCGACCGCCTCCTGAAGGCGCCCGTGGTGCAAAGCATCGACGATCTGGTGCTCACAGGTGAGTCCAACCTTCTGCATGAGCGCCCTCGGATTGTCGCCTCCGCCGGCGGCATCCGTCCAATGCCGTACCGCTTCCTCATAGCGCCCCATGGCCGCGTGAGCGTCGCCTGCGATCTCGCAGAGGAGTGCCACCCGGCTCTCCCCTACTCGTTCCTCGGCGCCGCTCAGCAACGCATCGAGCGCTTCTACTGCATCCGCAGTCGGTGCCGACGCCCTGACCAGCGAGACCACGTCCCCGAACCAGACGTTTACGGGGACGCCGGGAGGTGGTTCACCTAGGTCGGCGATGGCCTTGGCGATCTCGCCGGCTAACCCGTCCGCCAGGGACTCTAACCTCTGCCACCAACCGAGGTGAGAAGATGTCTTGGGGCTGCGCTTGATGAGTTGCCGAGCGGAAGGGACGTCTCCGAGACGAAGCTTGGCCACGGTGGCATAATAGAGAGCTTTTTCGTTGGCCGGCTCGAGTTCGAGCGCCCGCGCCAACGCCGCGTCGGCCCGTTCTACCTCGCCCAAGCGCAAGTGACAGCGACCCAGCTCGATGAGGTACTCGGAGGCCTCTTCATACTTCAGCGCCTGGCGCAGCCGTTCGGCCGCCCGCAACAGCTCCTTGCGGCCCGGCTTCTTCCCCTTGGCGCGCAGCGCCATGCGGCTCAAGCGAAAGTAGGTCGAGGCGATCTTGTTGCGAATCAGCCCGTCGGCCAAAGCCGCCTCTTCGCTCTCTGAATCCAGAAGCTCGCGCCAGATCTGGATCGCCCGCCTGTACTTGCCGCGCCGGGCAAGCGAGTCACCCCGCGCGATGGCCGCGGCCACCACTCCGCTTCTCGTGTCCAGTGAATCGCTCATCCCTTGTCGCCGAAGACGGCTCTTCCCCCCGAAGGATCCCTCGTCGGATCGGTCTTCTCTGACACGTTGTGGTTCATTCGCCAGGGTATGCGGACCAAAGGCCCCGGGTCACCCGGTAGGCGACACCGCAGCAGGCGAAAAACGTGGGGCGGAGACTCGAACGAGCAAAACGTGTGAGTGTAGGGAGTAAGCATTAGAAGGAGTCAGCGTTGGCCATAGTGCCGGCGGCAGACTCAAGTCGAACGAAAAGCCAAGCGGGGCGGAGCAGAAAGCCACACGAAGTCAGCCGCCGGCGAAAGGGCATTTCGACCGCGAAGAATGAGTGCGGCGCCCTCTTCCGAGAGGGCGCCGCAACATACGGACTACATTCGACATGCGAAAAGGCCCAGCCGTCAGATCTCGGGGATCTCAATCTCCACTTCCCGGCCGCTCTCGGCGGAACGGAGCACTCCATCGATGATCGCCTGGTTGTAGAGGATCTCGTCGGCGGGAATGGGCGCAGGCCCACCGTTTTTCACCGCCCGCACGAAGTCGTACACCTTTTCGGCAAAGATGTCGATCTGGTGGCGCTTTACGGGAATCAGCGTCTCGGTGTGCTGACCCATGAAGTCGTGATAGAGCGTGATGGAGCCGACGCCTCCGTCCCACACACCGCTCCAGGGGCCGCTTCCGGCAGGCGTCACCTTGAGCCCCGCGTCGGTGCCTAGGAAGAAGGTGGCGCCCAGGGTATCCATGTGCATGGCCCATGAGATCTTGAAGTTGAGCGTAACGCCGCCTTCAAGGCGCACAAGGGCGGCGCCGAAATCCTCCACCTCAAACTTGTCCGCCTCGGGATGATACTTCGGCGAGGTGCCAAAGTAATTGTAGGTGCTGGCCGAAACCGTGAGCGGCTTGGGATAGCCCAGAGCGTTGAGCGCCATATCCAAGGAGTAGCAGCCGATGTCGGCCATGGCCCCGGCGCCGGCCAGGTCCTTGCGGATAAAGGTGCCTCCTGGCATGCCCCGCCGGCGCCCACCGCCCGTTTCGACGTAGTACACCTTGCCGAGCTGTCCGGAGCGGACGAGCTCCTTGATGAACTGCATGTTGGGATCGTAGCGAGGCTGAAAGCCGACGCTGAGGAGCTTGCCGGTCCGCTTCGAAGTGCGCACCATGTCGATCGCCTGCGCCAGAGTGACTGACAACGGCTTCTCGACGAGGACGTGAGCACCCGCCTCCATCGCGTCGACGCTGGTCTGATGGTGGGCGACGTTGGGGGTGCAGACGCTCACCGCATCGAGTCCCATGTCGAGGAGCCGGCGGTGGTCGGTAAACGCCTTGGCCCCCTCGAGTCCCCGATCCTTGATGAAGCTCTCCGCTTTGCCGGGGACGATGTCCGCCACCCCGACGATCTCCACGTCGGGCAAGTTTTGATACGCCCGTGCGTGCCCCCTCGCGATACCACCGCTGCCGATGATGCCGATCTTTAGTTTCTCTGCCACGCGACGCTCACCTCGACATTCCCTTCCGTGATGCGAAATGAACACGAAGGCGCGGCCTCTTCCCCATCCAGGGCAAGCCGCGCCTTTGCTTTGACCCTTATCAGTCGACGAGACCTGTGCGCTCGATCGACTCGACGAAGAACCGCTGGGTCATCAAGTACAGGATCAGCGGCGGCAAGACCACCAGGAAACAGGCGGCCATCATTAAAGGCTCGTTGAACAGCTCGCCCGCCTGACCCCCGGTGATCTCCTGCAGCCCCTGCTGCAAGATGCGAAGGCGCAAGGGCACCGTGAAGTTTTGCGGCTTCATCAAGTACATCGTCGGCTCATAGTAGTCGTTCCAGTGCCAGACTAGCGAAAAGAGGAACACCACCAAGAGAGCGGGCCGTGCCAGAGGCAACATGATCTGAGCGTAGGTGCGCCACGGACTACACCCGTCGATGTACGCCGCCTCCTCCAGCTCGTAGGGCTGCCTCATGAAGAACTGCCTGAAGATCAGCACGAGCAGCGAGCCGCGCAACCCGTGAGAAAGGAAAGCCGGCACGGTAAAGGGCAAGAACGTGTCGATCCACCCAAGTTCCCGGTACAAGATGAAGAGCGGCACGATGATGGTCTGCGGCGGAACGATGAACGTAAACAGCACCATCATGAAGAGAAAGTCTCGCCCGGGAAAGCGGTAACGGGCAAAACCGTAGCCGGCCAACGAGCACGAGATGATCTGCCCCAGCGTCCCGAAGAAGACGATGGTCGCGCTGTTCTTCAGGCCGACGAGGTAGTTCATACTCTGAAAGGCCAGCACGATGTTGTCCCAATACACTTGCCTCGGAATCCAATAGACTCCCGGATCCAAGAAGTCCTGCACCGTCATGAGCGAGGTGGAGGCCATATAGATCACGGGGAGCAAGAAGGCGAACGCAATGTCGATCAACAGCAGGTACACCAGCGCCAGAAAAAACCACCGCTGGAAGCGCCGGGCCCAGATCAAGACGACGGGCTTCCTGCTGGTAACCGCTTCGGCGGCGACGAGCCCAGGCTGGTTCAGCTGCACCTGTTCATTAACCCTCGCGGCTGCCACCGTAGAACACCCACCTCTTCGATGAAATGAAGACGAGGCCGATCAAAAGGAAGATCAGTATGAAGTAGATCCAGCCCAGCGCCGCGGCGTACCCCAACCTGAAGGAGCCCGAGAAGGCCACTTCACGGATGAAGTTGACCATCGGGTTGAAGATGTCCGTGAATCCGTCGACGATGGTGTAGATCGTGTTGACGACGATGATCGGCGAGAGCATGGGCAAAGTGATCTTCCAGAAGATCTCCCAGTCCGTCGCTCCGTCGATCCGCGACGCTTCGTACAAGGTGGGCGATATTCCCTGCAATCCGGCGATGAACAACAGAATCTGAATGCCCGACCGCCACAGGATCAGCGTCAGCCGCGTGAGAACATCGACCACGATGTCGGCAAACCGAGCCGGAAGGTACATGTAGACCAGCGTCGGGATGTTCAGCCCCACGACCGCTTCGATGGATCCCACGTTCTGCTGGAAGAGCCGTTCCACGACAAGGCCCGATGCGATCACGACCGGGAGGAAGAAGACCGCCCGAAAAAACACCCGCCCTCGAATCTTCTGGTTGACCAGAAAGGCCGTGAACAAGGCGAAGGTCAAGATGATCGGCACGTCGACCAGGTTCCGTTGAATCACCTGGACCAGGATGGGCACGAAGCGCTCGTCGACAAAGAACGCTTCCCTGAAGTTAGCCCATCCTACCGGGTTGAGCTTGAACCCTGCGATCATGTCGACCGAGCTAAAGGCCAAGCGGATCGAGTGGAGGAAGGGCCTTGCGACGAAGACCGAGAACCCGACCAACCACGGTAGGATGAACATGTATCCATTTAGAGCGCTGCGCGTTCGGAGACTGAGTTTCAATCCCGAATCCCTCCCCCGATGTGGATGAAGCTCAGCGGCTCGACGACGAGCTCTCCATCGGTCCAGGTGACGCGGTCGCTGTAATTGACGATCACCCGGGAACCGTCTTCATACACCGTCTCAAACACGTCTTCGGCCAGATTGTTGTGATCAATGATCGCGATGTCCTGGAGGTATCCCATCCGCTCGCTCTGGAGGCGGTACTCGTTGATCAACGTGTCCTTCCAGACGGCAAACTCCGACGAGAAGAGGATGTTGTAGCGCGTCGCATCCTTGAGCAGCGACGAGCTCTGCTTCGTCAGCTCGAAAACCGGCAGCGCTCCATATTCGATGTTCTTCAAATACCCGCGTACCGGCTCCGACCTAAGGTTGCTCGGCCAGCCGTAGTACGGGACGACGCCGTGCACCGCGATCTGGTAGAACGGGACGCTGCGGCTCGCGAACAGGTGAGTCGTCTCCTCCATCGGTGAGCGCATCACCTTGTCCACCAGGGGAAGCAGGTAGACGTTACCGCCCTGCACGATAACGCTCTCCATATGCTCCTTCGCAAGCTTGACGATGGACGACCACACCTGCGCGACTTGGTCCCGTTCGGCGCGGTAGTTGGCGTTGCGGTCGGAGATCAACGTCCAGCCGAAACGCTCGAGGTCTAGCCCGGTGACGCCAAGGCGCGCCAGCTGTGGGATGTCCCGCAATGCGAAACGCTCGTAGGCAACCATGGGGCTGATCAGATAGCGGTCGCTGCGGTAACCGGGGCTCCATCCCCGAATCGGAAGCCGTGACGGATCACGCACCACTTGAGTCCGGCGGGAGAAGCCGCCGTTGTCGGCGTAGGCGTCGATATAGTTGTCTTCCAGGTAGACGCGGATGCCCCGCTCCGCCGCCCACTGCACAAACTCGCGCAGGCCTCGCTCTCCCCCGATGGCTCGCTCCACCGGCAGGCGCCGAGGATATCGGCCCCCGTAGCCCCCGGCGGTCCAGCCGACCAGCGTCACGTCTAGCTCTTTAACACCCTCGTCGAGCAGCTCTTGGATCATCTCCCGAGCCTCCGCGAAGGTGGTCATAACGATCAGGGAGTCGAAGATGATCCGGTCTTCCTTTACCGCCATGAAAATCCGCAGGTGAAGCGGAGCGACCCCGTCGTCTCCGGCGACCCTTCCGGGCGAAAGACCCATCTCCTCCACCAGGTGCTCGCGGTACTTGAGCGCCATTCCGGCGTAGCTTGCCTGGGACTCGGGCAGGATGTAGTAGCGCACCGCGCGGTCCACACGGATTCTCTGGCTCTCCACCGTGGGCACCGTGGTGTTCTGCCTCAACGGCGCGAGGTATTCACGCCTCAAGACGAACTTCGCGTTGGTGCGGTAATAATCGACAATATAACCTGCCGGGGCCGCGACCACCTTGGCGTCGAATTCTCCTTCGGTGATCACCCCAAGAAATGCCCCGTCGTTGAACTTCAGCCCGAAGATGGGCATCGCCACTTGGCGGTTCACCGGTTGCATCGGCAGGTACTCGACGAACGGGTAATCTTCGGGGCCGTATACGTACTCCTCGAACTGGCGCGCATAGCGGCCGTGCCTCATGCCGAACGGGGCGATGGCGCCCGAGCTGTCGGGAAAGACCATGTACCCTTCGTCGTTGTCGGTCGCCGCCCCAAAGAAGGGCAAAAGGTCGAGATAGACGATGCTAAACTCTTTCGTCTCCTCGATCCCCGAGTCGGGCAACCGTACCTCCAGATAATCAGGACCGAGAGTATAATCCGTCGTGATCACAAACCCGCGGTTCTGCATGGTGTAGACGACGCGCACGCCGTCCGGAATGGGTTCGTAGGTCACCCGCGCCCCTTCAGTGATGGGGTCCGTTTCCCGGATCTGGCGCCGCTTNTCGTCGGTATAGCCAAAAAAGAGCTGCGATCTCGCGTGAGTTTGCCANAGAGCGCTTGCGATGTTCACCTGCCCTTCGACAGGGTTGGTCCGCCACAGCTTGCCGTTTCTCTGGTCAAGGACGATGAAACTCGTCGTCTCCGGATTAAGGTACAATTCGAGGATGTCGTTCCTTGCCACCAGCTGAAACCCTTCGGGCAGCTCGGGCGAGTGCGCCCATGCGCTCTGGGCCGCCACGGCCAGCCACACCGCCAGCAGGGCTGTCAGCAGCGCACGCCCAAAGAACCTTTGATCCAGTCTCCCGTTGGCTTTCAGGATCTTTGTCATCGCAGCCCCATCCTATCCTCGAATGGTGATCTCGATGGCGACCTCACGCACGAAGGTGACGATCTGGTCAGTCAGCGTGTACGTCAAGCCGGCGGCGGCCACGAGGCAGACCATTCCAAACAGGGTGAGCCCCACCGTCCCGAGCGACTTGCGCAGCGTGAAGTTGTGCGTGACCTGGATGTGAATGAAGAACAGGATTAAGATCCAGATGATCGCCGCGGTGTCGATCGAGGTGAGATACGACTTCTCCGTCCTGGCCAGGACGTGGCTTAAAGCGATCACCACGGGCTTCGTCATCAGGTAAGGCCCAAGCGAATATCCGGTCGCGATGATGATGTCTTTGAAGAAGCCCTCTCCCTCAAAGATCGCCGTAACCCCGTAGCTTGCAACGCAGAACAGCACCCACGGCAATAGCAGCCGGACGACCTCCATCAGGAGGCTCGCGTCGCGAGGATCGATGTCGGCGATCTGGTAGCTCGTGAAGAGAATGTCACAGATGCGGAGCGCAAAGGTAAGCCCCACGAGGACCAAGGCCGTCACCACAGACCCTTTGTTCTCCCTCTTAAGCTGCCAGAAACCGTCAAACGGGTGCATCATCACCGTCCACACCATCTGGATCGCGCGCACCACTGGGCCGGCCTTTTCGTCAGGCGTGTTGAGGATCTTGGTGAAGATCCTGGAAATCAGCCAGAGCCCGACGAACGCCAGCGCAAACAGAAGAACGGTGAGGCCGAAGTTATCGCGAATCCACTCGTGACGCAGCTTGGAGAAGACTTGGGAGTACCCGTCGCGGTTTTGACCGTACCGGTATTCGAGCAGCGCCTCCTCCCACAGGCCGATGCGTTCGAAAGCCTTGGCGATACCACTGTGGGCAAGGTTGTAGTTGGTGTTGTACTTCAAGGCCTCACGCCACGGCCCCTCGGCTTCGGCATAGCGGCCGTCCACGTAGAGCTGGCTTGCGCTGTGGACGAGGGTTGCAAAGTAAGTCGGGCGGAACACCTGGATGTTGTTGCGGTCCTTGTCGAGGATGTAGAGGTTCCCCTCGGGATCCGTCTCGATGCTGGTCGGATAGCCGAACTTCCCGTTCTCCTCGCCCTTGCCGCCAAACATCGTCAGCAAGTTTCGGTCGTCGTCGTACTGATAGATAATGCCGTTTGCAGCGTCGACCGCGGAGATGATGCCTTGCTCGTTGACGGTCAGGTCGACGAAGTTGGGATGGACCGCCCGGTTGTTCCGGTCAATGATGAAGCCGTAGCGGTAGTCGCCGACGGCGTCCCGGTTCATCACGTCGGTGCCGACGCCGTTCAGCTTCTTGATTTGATTGATCTGGTCGTAAGTCGTCGACGTGTAAATATAACCGGTCGGGCTCAAGAAAATGTTGGAGTGCGGCGCAGGCAGCTCCTTGCTGAGCTTTTCCCGCTGAGCCTCGGTCGCGAACAGGCGGATCAGCACGCGCCGCAGACTAAAGCCTACCTCGTTGGGAGCAAAGAAACCTCGGAACTCCCCGTCCCGATCCAAAAGGACAAGCCCCCGGTAGTCACTCCGGTTGACGACGTAGAGGTAGCGGCGCTGATCCTCCACCACTTTGGTCGGGCGGTAGTCGAAGTCCTCGCCCAGGAGGACCGAGGCTGGTTCCGGGAAGATCCGGCGCAGCGTGCCGTCGGGATTAAGATGCACGATGCGCTTGTTCATGGTGTCCGCGATGAAGATCTCGCCGGCGTCGTTGACGAAGACGCCCTCCGGTGCGTTGAACCTCCTGCCGCCAAGGCTGTTGACCAGCTGGTCGTCGCCGCCCACGATCTGGCGGATCTCCCTGACGAACTCGCCGTCCTTCGTCAGCTGGATGATCCGGTGATTCCCGGTGTCCGCCACCCAGAGATAGCCGCCGTTTCGCTGGTAGAAGATGTCCTGCGGTCCGTTGAGGCCCAAGAACTCATACGAGCGGTCAAAAACATACGGCTTCGGCGAAGGGACGAGGCGCTGGCCCGACTGCCCTCGGTCGGTCCTTTGGATATGGAAGCCAAACTCGCTCGCGTCCGCCGGCACGGATGCCCCTGTCAACACGGCGACCAAGCCCAAGAGAACAATGGCCGTAACGAGCGCCCGCTTCGAGCCTAAGGTGGTGATCAGAGAGCCGTACACCGAGAGTCACCTCCTACTTGATTCCCGCGTGGGCCATGGTGCTGATGATGCGCCGCTGGGAAATGATAAACAGGATGATGAGAGGCGCCGACTCCAAAAACGTGGCCGCCGCCGCCGCTCCTTGCCTTGCGACCACCAACTCGCCCGAGAACATGGTCTGCATGGCCAACGGCAGCGTCTTCATGGCCTCCGTGGTGGTGAACACCATGGGCGCCCAGGTATCGCGCCAGACCGTCTGCGCATGCCAGATGATGAGCGTCGCCCAGGCAGGCCGCGTGAGCGGGATCACTACGTTGGTAAAGATCTGCCATTCGTTGGCTCCGTCCATCCTAGCCGCTTCCAGCAGGGCGTCCGGATACTGCTCGAGGAACTGCTTCATGAAGAAGACGCCGAACGAGCCGCCGAGACCCGGGACGATCAGGGCCGCGTACGTATCGATCATCCCAAGCCCCGCCACGGTGAGGTACCTGGGGATGACCGTCACTTGCGGTGCGAACATCAGCGCCGCGAGGCAGGCGTTGAAGATACTGGCAGCAAACGGCATCCGCCGCATCTTGGCCAGGGGGTACGCCGCCATGCAGCAGATGATGACGTAGAGCACCACGCTGACCGAGGTGACGAAGATGCTGTTGAAGACGTACCTCGTGAAAGGCACCCACGTGCGCGACGCCGCCAGCACCAGGTCGGTGTAGTTCTCCAGCGTCGGCCGCATCACGTAAAAGCGCGGCGGCCACAAGAAGAGCTCTTCGATCGGCTTGATGGACTGGATCACCATCAGGTACAGGGGCAAGGCCATGACCGCTCCCGTCAACGTCAAGAACACGTAGATGCCGATCGGCTCCTTCTCCACCTTGTTTCGCCTGCGAAGGCCAGTCACTCTCGAGACCAAAGTGCCCACAACAATTCCTCCCCCCAGACGTCGGACCGCCTCATCACAGCTCGCCCCGGGACGAGAGCATCCTGCGGAACATCGAGCTGAGGGCGAACATCATGATGAACATGACCACCGAGATCGCCGAGGCGTAACCCATCTCGAACCGCAGGAACGCGTAGTCGTACAGGTGCGCCATGATCGAGTGGGCGGCGTACTGCGGGCTTGGGAAACCGACCAAGCCGACCGAGATGTCAAACATCGAGAAGGCATTGACGATGGCCATGACCGCACCGAAGACGAGCTGCGGCCGGACCAAAGGAAGCGTGATGTACCAGAGCTCCTGCATGCGGTTCCTGATGCCGTCCACCTTCGCCGCCTCATAGAGCGACTCGTCGATCTGCTGCAGGCCCGCGAGGAATGAGAGGAATCCCGGCCCCATGCTCATCCACAGCTGCACGGCGATGACGACGCCCAGCATCGTGTCGATATCGGCGAGCCAAGGGAACGGCTCATCAAGGATCCCCCAGCGGATGAGGAAATTGTTGAGATATCCGTAGCGGTCGTTGGCGAAGAAGATGCGCATGATGCTCGCCATGCCGATCCCGCTGAGCGAAGGGGCGTAGAAGGCAACCACGTAAAGGAGCCGCACCTTCACCTGGTTGATGAGCCACGCCATCGTGAAGGATAACAAGAAGCCAACGGGACCCGTGAGGATCGCGAAGACGATCGTCACGTGCAACGACTTGAGAAAGATGTCGTCTTCGAGAAAGAGCAGCCGGTAGTTGGTGAGCCCGATCCACTCGGCCGGTTGCAACACGTTGAAGTACGTGAAGCTGAGGTAGATCGCGGTGATGACCGGACCGACCGTGAAAACGATGAAGAGGATGAGAAATGGTGCAAGGAACAGGTACCCCGCCTTGTACCTCTTCATCAGGTACCAGTACTCGTTGAGCCGCTGGCTCAACGACGGCCGATACCCCAGGCTCTTTTGCATCGCCGGATTTGCCTGCGCCACGCTGTCACTCTCCCCCAAGTTCACCGCGTGCGAAACGCATGCATGTTCTTGAGCTTTCTTACCTTCCTCGAATACAGCGTCACGGTACCGTCACAGGAGTGACCCGCAATCTACCGCGATAGAGATCCCGCTTCAGCTCCTCAGGAACCTCGATGCCAAACTCCTCTTGCTTGCGGATAAGCTCACGGTTGATGTCCTCGACCGCCTTCTCCAGCGCCTCACGGTGGTTGCGGCCCTCGAGGACCACCGAGTTCCACGCGTTGGTGATGTGCCGCGGCGTGAAATAGTCGCCCAGCACCACGGGCTTCTCTCTGAACCACTCCCACTGCGCCTGGATAGCCTCAATATCTTGCTTCGGCCACGGCAAGTTGTTAAAGGCCTGCACGTTGGCGGTGTTCCACTTGGCCTCGACTCCCAGCAGCGCCTCAAGCTCTTCGGCGTAGCGGGTCTGCACCTCGGTACTGGTCCACCACTTCGCCAGTTTCCAGGCGTCCTCGGGACGCTTCGAGTCGGAGAAGATCACCGTCGCCGTCGACGTACCGCCCGCCGACCGGTCGATGGTGCCATCGGGCTGCCGCACGCCGGGGATGGGCACCATTTTCCACCAACCGGTGAGCTCCGGAGCCGCGGTCGAGAGCAACACGTAATTGTAGTAGTCAGCGATGCCGATGGGGATCTCGCCGGTGCGCATGCGATTGTAGAAGTTGGCCTCCAGCTCCAGCTTGAAGTTGGCGTACAGGTCCGTCCAGAAGCGGAAAGCCTGCAATGCCTGTGGCGTATCCAGCGCCGAACGCAGGCCGTCCTCGGTGTAGAAATTCCCGCCGTACTGATAGAGGAAGGGCGCGAAGCTGTTGGAGCTCACCGTCTGCGTCGGGCTCGGGTAGTAGAAGTTCATGCCCCGCTGCTGGAGGCTGGGAAGGATCTCCAGCACCTCCTGCCACGTCTGGGGCTCCATGATGCCCGTCTCTTTCGCGATCTCCTCCATGATGTCGATGCGGTAGAACATCATGTTGAACGATTGCGTCTCTGGCAATGCGTACACGCCGCCACGGTACGTATAGGGCGTCAGCATCCCCGGCCGGAAGCGGTCAAGCACCTCGGGGAAATCCTCAAACTGCGTCAAGTCCACAACGCCGCCGCGGATGGCAAACTCCACCGGCAGCTGCTGGTCGGCGCCCATGACCAAGTCGGGCGCGTTCCCCGACGCGGCGGCCAAAAGGATCACCGACGCCGACTGTGCATTGACGGCGCTTCTCGGAATAACGTTGACGTTGACGCGGATCCCGGTATTGGGAGTGAAGTCCTCTTCGATCATCTCCTTGACGATCATGGCCCACTCCCGCCCCCAGGCCACCCATACTTCGAGGGCCTCGCCTTCGTCATAGATGTTGCCGACGCCGGCGTAATCCTTACGGAAGGACTCGATGAAGCCCGCGACTTCGTACACCAGCCGCTCCCAGAAGTTGGCCTTCACCCTGGGCCACTTGGCGTCGGGCGCGGCGACCATGAAATAGTCGAGGGAGAGCGGATGATACCGCAGCTCGAGCACGTAAAAGGAGAGCCGGCTTTGCATCTCGGCGAACTCATCGATCCGCGTGTGAATGCGATACGGATCCCGGATCATGGTGTCGATCTGGTCCGCGGTAAGCCTCATGAGCTCCGCCAGGTCGACACGGGTCTGTGCGTACGCCCTCAGCTCGTCCGCGTGGACCCGCAGGCGATCACGAATCTCGGTCAACTTGGGCAGCAACTCGGGAATCTGCTTGTGGACCTCGTACTCCATGTATGGGTCCGGGTTGGGCCCGGTGAGATAGGTGATCGCCCGGCCGATCCCCGACAGCTCCTTCGACGTGAGTTCAAGCAACCGGATGGTATCAGCCGCCTTGCCGATCTTCACGCGCATCGAGATGGTGTGCTCGCCTTCGTCGAAGTAAAAGAGGAACGGCTCACCGTTTTCATCGGAGAGAGTCTCCATCCGCCAGTACCGGTCGTACTTGAAGGGATACTCCTCCAGCTCCTGGAAGGGGATCTCGCCGTCGATGCGGATCTCCCTGATGACCGGCAGCCGGTAAAAGCCCTGCCAAGCTTTGATGCCGATCTTGTACAGCCCCGCCTCGGGGACGGTAAACGTCCACTCGGCCCACTGGCCGCCCCGGCGCCAGCGACTCGAACCAAACTCGTTCAGGCGCCAATACCCCTCTGAGGGCGGGTCCATCAACGGGTCGGAGCCAAACTCCGCGCGCACCGTGGGATCCGACTTTTTCGTCGGGGTCTCGGCCTGGAATTTGATGACCACGTCCTTGACCTCACGATACCCCTTGGCCTTATACTCCTCCAGCACCTCGGCATAGGTCGGCCGGCGAACCGGAGCCGCAACCACAACGGTCTTTACCGCCATAGGCTCGCGGATGGAGTGGACCTCGATGCGGTTCACACCCTTCTCCAGCGGCCACAGGAAGGGATGGCGGTACATGCCGTCGGCGTCTTCCACCCACTTGAACTGCCACTCGGGCGTCTCGATCTGGATCGGGCGGATGTCGTTCCCCTGGTTGTCCCGGCGCGGCAGGTTCGCGTCGCGCCAGACCCGTTCAAACTGCAACCGCCGAGCTTCGTTGAACGGGTACACCCCGTTCACTTTGATGTCTCTCATCGCCGAAGCCCGCTTTCCCGGCATCGAATAGTACTCGAAACCGATCCAGTAAAGCCCGCGTTCGGGAACCTCGACCTCCCAGACGACGACGGAATCCTCCTCCTCCCACAGGAGGATCCTCCCCGTCTCGCCCTCGTACGAGGAGACGACCTGCGGCGCGCTCTCTCCCTTGTACTCGGCGAAACTCCCGCCGGGAATCTCGATGCGCACCCCCTCGGCCGCCCTCCAGCCCGCTTCCTCCCAGACAGGCTGCACTTCGGCGTACAGAGGTTCAAGTCGGTCGTTCAGGTTGAAGAGGGAGATGAAATCAATTCCCGGGCGACCTAACGCGGCTGCCTGGTCGGTTTGCGCCACTGCCACCGGCGAAAGGAGAACGACGACGATGGCTGCGATCCCAAAGAACATCTTCCCGATTCTCCGCCACTGGCGCATCTTCACGCTCACCCCTCCGACTTGCTCCGAAGCGTCGTTTACCGAAGTGCATCCATCGCCTGGAGAACTCGCCTCAACGTCTGTTCACGGACGAAGGTCAGATCGTCGAGGTCGGAGACCCGGACGTAGTAGTTGACGGTGGCAAACCATCCGGAGCCCACCTCGACCTTCCCGCCCACGTCGAGGTAGCGCTGGCTGCCGTCGTTGAACTCGACGACGACGCGCCGGCTTTCGGGAAGAGGATAGAAGCCCAGCTCCGCCGGGTCTTCGGGAGGCTCGGGAAGATTGTCTGCGGCCAGCTGGCCCAGCTGCGAAAGCAGGTTCTGCACGGCGCTGTCAGAAACCGTCCTCCCCCCACCTTCCCAGCTGGTGCCCGACTTCACCAGCCGGATGACGCTCTCGTTGCCCGACGCGTCCACCTCGAGCAGTTGGACAGCAGTGACGTCGACCGCTTCGAGAGGGAAGAGCCGCGTCCTTACGGCGGCCGCTGCGGCGATCAGCTCATCGACGCTGGATTGGACGCCGGCGTAGACCCCGGGCCGCTCGGAAGTCTGCACATAGACCCCATCTCCCGTGGGCGTCGGTCCGCCGATCCACAGGTTCAGCGTGTTGTTATCGGTGAAGCGGATTTCGGCTCGCACCGACCGCTCCGCCGTCTCAAAGCCGTACCCCGAGGGATCCGCGAGGGGCGCGGCGGCCCTCCTGGCCTCGACGGAGTTGATGGCCTCAAGAAGCGGTGAGAAGTTGAAGACGATGGAGCGATTCGACTCCCACAACCCGTTGTTGTTCTTCCTGTAGACGACCCCTTCGCTTGCCGGACCGATCGCGATGGTCAGCTGTGCAACGCGTTCGGGGTCGATCGTTAGAAGCGAATCGTTGATCCGCATCGCCTGCCCCACGATGTGGGCCGCCTGGAACCGTGGGACAAGGTAGACCTCGTCTCTTTCGCTCACTTTGAGGTAATGGTACTTTCCATCCGGGCTCTCCTTGCCCACCTCAACCACCACGGCCCGGCCGTCGGCCAGCCCCAAACTGATTCGGGTCGTGCCGGGAGCGGGATAGAAAGCGTCCTCAGGAACGGACGGGGCGCGGTCAGCGGCCTGGACGAGCCGCACCGCACGCAGAAAGCCATCGACGTCAAAGGCCACGTTTCCTTCATCAGTCAGCCAGACGCCGTTTTGAACCGTCGCGCGCAAAATGACGGGAGTCACATCTTCACGAACGCTCGCCGCAGCCTTGGCAGGCTCCGACCCGGCGCTCGCAACCAGATCGCCGTCGACGCCAGCAAATTCGAATCCAGCAGGCCCGTCGACTGACACAAAAGAGGCGACTGTTCCATCCGCCGTTTCATCTTCCTGGACAGCGGGCATCGACAAGACCTCATAACTTACGATCTCGGCCGGATCCAGCGTGAGAAGAACGCGATCGAGGAATGCGGCCACGTCCTGGCCGATGCGAGCGAGGGAGACGTTGCTGATCGCATACACGGTGCGCGAGCCGGCGGGAGCGACAAAGAGGCTCACCGGCGAGCGCATATTGCCGATCAAAAGCTCCTTGATCTGACCGCCGCCGTCGGAGATGCGAACGGTGGCCTGGGGCGCATCGAGGCCGAACTGCTCGGGACTACCCTGCAAGACGTCGGCGATGGTGAGGTTTCCAAGGCGCGCGAGCATGGCTTCGACCGCCTGCTGGTCGGCCTTGTCCCTCACCGGTTGGACAAGCTCCCAACCCGCGCCGTTCTTTTCGAGAACGATCCGCGTGTCGCTTCGGATGACCTCGATGACGGAAGGAGAAAACCCTGCAAGGCCCAGGATGTCTCCTGACAGACTCTGAGCGCTTGCAGCCGTTGCGAATGTGAGTAGCACCAAGATCGTGGTCAGTGACGACTTGAGGCTTCGACTCCTCGTCCCTTTACAAGCGACGAGCGACTCGAGCAACCCCAACATCTCCTCGCACCCCCTACGGCGCCGCGCGCCGCTATTCACCCTCCGATATCTGTAATGTAAAGCATATTTTCCAGAGCCCAGAAGTTTCCTTCCTCTAAGAAGGAAGAATGCTTGGGCCGGAACCGAACCCTTGAGCCAAAGGCCCGCTCGCGATCGCGCGATCCGGCAGCCCCGCCGGAAAAGCCGCGATTACAGCCTGAACGCCCGGCGCTCTTACCCTATGCAAGAAGGCCCTTAAGCTGCCGAGACTCGCTGACTTAGAACTCGTTCGGGTCAAAGGGGGCGAACTCCTGCCCGGCGGCTGAAAAGTTTCATTCAATTACAAGGGGCTCATTCCGTTCGCTTCCAGTTACAAGCCGTCGAGGGGCGATGGATGCGCAGGTGGCGGGAGACTTATGGGGGCAGAGAGGTCAAGAGAGGTTGCCTTCGAGGTGTGGGCTGAAGGCGAGCGATCAGACGTTGACGCCCACTACGCCTCCGACAAGGCCCGACGCAACGCACCCGGTCGCTTTCATCAGCGACGGTCCCGCTGCGAGCGCAGCCCACTGAAAGTCGGGTTGAAGCACGACCACGCTGACGAGAAAGTAAAGGATGCCGACGGCGACGCCGTGGAGCCAGCCCAGCTTTCGACCGTGCCTTGCGGCCAGCATCGCACCCAGAGCGATGCTGACATAGGCGAACCAGTAGGTGCCCGAGGCGATTCCCTCCCATTGCGTGAGTGAGACGGCGATCCCAAGGAGCGCCGCGACAAGGAGCGTCACGCCGAAGCTAAGAAGCAGCCCTTTCACCACCGCCCCGACGGAGAAGGGAATCCCCACGTCTCCTTGACCGCTTTTCGAAAGCATCTCCATCCCTCCCGGCCACACGGGAACTTTCGGCGCGCACCACATGCATATTCCGCTTCCCCGCCCCCTAGACGCGCGCTAGTAGCGGATCCGAAACTCGTCAAACTCCCCCGTCGGCCGCTCCTCCACTGTTTCGAGGCGATCAACCCGGGCGCGCCGCGGCCCTTCTTTAAGCCCCTTCAGAAAGGCCTCGACGGCGGAGGGCTTCCCTTCTCCGACCGCCTCGACTCGGCCGTCGGCCAGATTGCGCACCCAACCCCGGACTCCAAGGCGCCGCGCCAGGGACGCGGTGAACATCCGGTAGCCGACCCCCTGTACGCGCCCACAGACCCAAACGTGCACCCGGCGAGCTTCACTCATGGATACACCACCAACGTACGAGTGTAAGGCTCCCAGACGACGTCGCCCCCCACGACGGAGGCAAAATCCGCACCCAGGTAGAGGACACCGTCCTCGATGAAGGGGACGCTCCGGGTCGTTGTGCTCCGGCCGCCAAACATCCACTCTCCCCCGCCGACGCGGCCCAAGAGAAAGCGGAAGCCTTTGAGGCCGCTGATCATCTTGGTCTCCGCGTCGTAGCGGATCCGCATCTCAAGGAGCGCCGCCCAGTCGTCGGCGCTGAGGTAGGCGACGCCGTCGACGAGACGAGCCGGCTTCGAGAGCTCGACTGGCACGCCCCGGCGGATCACCCGGACGTAGTTGGCATCCTCCAGCTTAAGCAGGCTAAAGCCCCGGGCTCCCGCCACGACGAGCTGGCCCGTGGCGGAATCGCGCTGGACAAACGTGGCGGACGGCGCCGAAAGCTCGATGGTCAGCGCCTGGCTCACCTGGGACCCGATCCTCCATGCGACCAAACCGCCGCGCGTCGCCTCCACCGCTTCGACGCGGCCATCGCCGTCGATGTCGACGGTGCCGACGAGCGTGCCGCTCATCCCGGTCCATTCCACCGGCGTTCGCAAAGCGCGGTAGCCTTCGGTCGAATATGCGAAGTGGTGGACCACCCGCTGCGACGAGGCGACGACGATCTGCGGCGAGCCGGGCTGGAACCGCCCGACGAGGAGAGCCAGGTGCGCGCCCCACGGGTAGTTCTCCCAGACACGCTCAAGCCGCCCACCCTCCGTTTGGACCTCTTCCGACTCTTCTTCTGCTTCCGATGGCTGCCACTTCAGAACGACGAGGTGGTTGACCCCCCTTGCGACCACCAGCTCGTCGCGGCCGTCGCCGTCCAGGTCGGCCGCCTCGAGAAACCGTACCTCCCGGTCCACGCCGCCGGCGTCGAGGCGCACATACCCCGAAGGCGTCCAGCGAAAGACGACGAGCTCCCGTCCTTTCGTCAGCGCGGCGAGATCCACGCCGCCGAAGCCGTCGAGATCGAGGGGGACCAGCCGTTCGATGTCGCCCCAGGCATATCGGATCCGTTCAGTCCGCTCAAAGGAGCGGGTCTTGGGATCGTAGCGAAAGACATACGTAAAGCCGGGATTTTCGGTGCCGACCCACAGGGCCGCCGCCTCTTCGTCTCCTTGGCGGCGTACGGCGACGGCGGTGGGCCGCTCCTGGATGCCCTCGACGGCCGTGAGAAACCGAGGGCCTTCGTCTTCTAGGGCATAGACCACCACCGTGCCCTGGCTCAGCGTGACGACTTCCGCTCGTCCGTCGCCGTCCACGTCGCCCATAGCGACGCCTTCGAGCGGTCGAGAAGTCTCATGACGCCAGGCCTCGACCCACACCTGGGCCGCCCCGGCCTCGCCGGATGATCCAAGCCCTAGGACGGCTCCCAGTAGAAGCGCCGCCGCTAGGCGGATCGCCACGGCGCCCCGGGCGCGTCCTGTGCGATCACCCAACGTCTCCACGACCTTCGGCCATCTCCTTTATGGCGGAGAGCATGCTGTCGATGTTCATCTCGATAGCTTTCTTAAGCACGGGATTGAAGAGGTTGTCGAGCATCGGCACTCCCAGCTCTGCGTCGCAGGTGAGCTCCACCCGGCAGCCACCGTCCTCGGGTAAAAAGCGCCACTCGCCCTCGAACTTGCGGATGTCCCCCTCTAGCTGCTTGTAGCGGATCGCCGGCGCTTGCTCGTCAAACTCGTCCCGCTCGGTCCAGCGCAGGTCGCGTCCGATGACGTGGACGTGCCAACGGGTGATTGTCGCTTGCGGCTCCCGGGAGACGACGACCACCTCTTTCACGTTAGGCATGAATTTTGGAAAAGATTCCATCTCCTTCGCAATCGTGTAGACGGCCTTGGGATCGGCCGCCACCTGAATCGACCGCTCGACGTACGGCACGTCGCATCCCTCCCGATCAGTAGCTCATCACCGCGCGCGCCGCAGCAAACGCGTGGGCGAGGGCCTCGACAGCCCACTGCATCTCCGCTTCGCTGATCACAAGCGGCGGCTCAAGGCGGATCGTCTGGGGGTTGTTAAACGCAAAACCCACGAGGACTCTCTGGTCGATCATGTCGGCGAGCACGACGCCGCCGTGGCCTTCCTCGACGAAGTCGATCGCGATCATGAGGCCCCTGCCCCGCACTTCCTTTACAACGTCCGGAAACTCTGCCGCCACCTGGCGGATGTACCCCAAGAGCCGCTCGCCGTACACTCGCGAGCGCTCGACCAGACCCTCCTCCCGGATCACGTCGATGGTGGCCGCCGCGGCGGCGAAGGCGCAGTGACTCTCGATGGTCGTGCTATGCAGATACGGGTCCTCGACAAGTGGCGCGAAGGCCCGGTCGTTGGCCACGAAGGCGCCAAGGGGCATCACTCCGCCCCCGAGAGCCTTGGCAAGCGTCATGATGTCCGGGGCGACGCCGTCGTGCTCGACGGCAAACATGTACCCGGTGCGACCCAGACCCGTCTGTACCTCGTCGGCGATCAGCAAGGCGCCGTGCTGGTCGCAGATCTTGCGCAACGCGGCGAGATATCCGTCGGGAGGGATGATCACCCCGGCCTCCCCTTGGATCGGTTCAACGATCACCGCCGCCGTCTTGTCCGAGACCACCGCTTCGACCGCCGCCGCGTCGCCGTAGGGCACATGCACGAAGCCGGGAACCAGCGGCTTAAACGCCTGTTTGAAGCGCTCCTTGCCCGATGCCGACAAGGCGCCCATCGTCTTTCCGTGAAAAGCCCCTTCCGTCGCGACGATCTGCTGCCTTCCGGTCGCCGCCCGTGCCAGCTTCAGCGCTCCTTCGACGGCGGCCGCGCCGCTGTGGACGGGAAAGACGTGGTGGATCCCCACGGGAGTGATCTCGGCGAGCCGCTCGGCCATTTCCGCCAGCGGC
>NICF_comb_assmDRAFT_10000637_pt1 | contig 29383 bp, 29 predicted proteins | sample NewIslPassag4_SG_FD_11279 | JGI IMG/M metagenome (IMG submission 11279) | reverse complement strand
CCCGCCAGTCCCGCTCCGTGGCGCCGGCTGGAGGCGATCGGCCGGCTGGCCGACGCGGGCGTGCCGGTGACGGTGTTCGCGGCTCCGATGCTGCCGTATCTGACGGACAGCCGCGAGGCCGCGGCGGAATTGGCCGAAGCGTGCAAGACCCGCGGGGCGAAAAGCGCGATGGTCGATTTCCTGCGGCTCCAGACGCCGGAAGTGAAGCAATGGTTCTTCGGCGTGCTGGAACGGCATTACCCGGAGCTCGTGCCGGCGTACGGCAGGCTGTATTATCTCAGGGCCGGACTGCCGGACAGCTATCTTCGCCCGGCCCGCGAGCGGGTGACGGAGGAGTTTCGCCGGCGCGGCCTGACGGGACGGAGCGAAGCGGCGCGGAGGCCGGATGGCGGCCGGACCGGCGGGACGTCCGATGCCGGTTACGGCGATGCGACAGGCGAACGGCAAGCGGTCGAAGCGGACGGATTCAATTTCCGGAGAAGCCGCGGCTCCGGCTGCGCCCCGGTTCAGTTGACGCTATTCTGAGATGGCGGACGACGCCTCTCCGGTTCCGCCTCCGTTCGATGTTGATGCGTCAATGCGCGAGACGGGCCGAATGCCCGGCCGGCGAAACGCGCCGGCGGTAAAGCTTCATCAGCGTTTCGTATACGATGGGCACGATCACCAGCGTCAGCAGCGTCGAACTGATCAGTCCGCCGATGACGGTGACGGCCAGACCGAAGGAGATGACGCCCGATCCTTCCGATCCGAACACCAGCGGCAGCAATGCGCCGATGGTGGCGGCCGCGGTCATCAGAATCGGCCGGAGCCGGGTGACGGCGGCTTCCAGCAGCGCTTCCCGGGTCGTGAGCCCTTCCTTCTCCTTGTTGATGACACGATCGATCAGCACGATCGCGTTCGTGACCACGATTCCGATCAGCATGAGCGCCCCCATCAGCGCCGGCACGCTGAGCGGCTCGCCGGCGATCCAGAGCGCCGCCAATCCGCCGATGATCGCGAACGGCAGCGAGAACATGACGGCGAGGGGGGCCAGCGCGCCGCCGAAGGTGATCACCAGCACGAGATAGACGATCGCGATCGCGGCGGCCATCGCCATGCCGAGCTGGGAGTACGTTTCGCTGATCTGTCCGGCGACTCCGCCGGCCTCCACTTCGACCTTGTCCGGCAGATCCAATTGACGCACCCGGTCCATGAACGCGTCGGATACGCCGCCCGTATCCTTCCCCTTGATCTCGCCGCTGATGGTCACGACCATGCGACCGTTCACGCGGGTGATCGCGTTCGGCGCCTTCCCCTCCGACAGCCCGGCCACTTCGCCGACCGGCACTTCCTTCCCGAGCGGCGACACCAGCCTCGCTTCGAGCAGGTCGACCGCCGTACGGAACGGAGCGTCGGGCAAATCCGAATACACCGGATAGATTCCGCCGTCGGCGGACACTCTGGCGAGCATCGGCCGCTCCCTTGCCTGGCCCAGCGCCATGACGATGTGCCCCGGCGTAAGTCCGTAACGGGCCAGTCTGGCCTGATCGGCCGCTATCACAAGCTGCCCGTACGTCCTGTCCAGTCCGCTTTCCACATGTTCGAAACGGCCGTCCCGCCGCATCATGTCGGCGATCTCGCCGGCCACCGGCCGGATCTCTTCCACGCTCTCGCCGTACACGCTTACGCTGAAGGTGTTGCCGCCGAACAGCCAGTTCGACCCGTCGAGATCCGACCATTCCCATTCCGGAACGGCTTCGCGAAGTCTGTCCAGCATCGCCTGCTTCTTGCTCTCGAAATCTTTCGTGTCGTTCCGGTATTTCAGGAAGAACAAGCCCGCGCCGGTTGATCCGGATTGCAGCGAATTTTCGCCGCCGAACGAAAATTGCATCTCCTCCAGATCCGGATCGCGGGCATCCAGAATCGCGCGTTCCGCGTCCATCGCCCGGGAAGAAACGGCTTCCATCGTCTCGCCCGGCTGAGGCGCAAAGGCGAGCATCGCATATTTCTGATCTTCCTCGGTCAGAAAGCTGACGCCGATCAGGGGCAACAGACCGAAGCTTCCCGCCAGCAGCAACAGCGCAAGACCGAACGTCACCGCCTTGCGGCGCAGCGCCCAGGCCAACACGCGCCGATAGCCGAGGGCGAGCGGGTCAGGCCGGGACGTCCGTCCGCTCCTCCGGCGTTCGCCGAGGCCGTCGCGGAACAACAGATGGGCAAGCATGGGGACGATGGTGACGGAAACCAGCAGCGAAGCGAGAAGGGCGAACACGATCGCCAGCGCGAAGGGCAGAAACAGTTCCCCCACCATGCCGCTCACCAGACCGAGCGGCAGGAATACGGCGATGGTGACGATCGTGGACGACAGAATCGGCCTGAACACTTCCCGCGCCGCCTCGGCGATCAGCTCCTTGCCCGACAGCGTCTCTCCGTCCCGCGCCATTCGCCGGCAGATGTTCTCGATCACCACGATGGAATCGTCGACGACGCGACCGATCGCCACGGTCATGCCGCCGAGCGTTACGATATTGAGCGTGATGTCCCAGCGTTCCAGCATGAAAAGCGCGATCAACAGCGAGAGCGGAATGGACACGGCGGCAATCAGCGTGCTGCGGAAGTTCCGCAGGAACAGCAGAATGACGACGACCGCGAACAGACCGCCGTAGAGCGCCTTGTCCAGCATGGTCCTCAGCGAATGCTCGATCGGCTCGCCCTGATCCATCATGACCGTCAGCCTGAGGCCGTCCAGCATCTTTTCGAACGGCCCGATTTTCGCCTTGACGGCGTTCACCACATCCACCGTATTGGCATTCTGGTTCTTGATGATTTCGATTCCGATCGACTCTTTCCCGTTGGTGCGGGAGATGGACTCGGCATAGCCGACGATTTCGATCGACGCGATTTCGCCCAGTTTGACCGTCGGGATGCCGGCATCCGGATCTGTCCAATGTCCATTCGTTCCCGTCATGACCGGAATTTCGAGTTCGCCCAGATCGTCGATCGACGTGACGCCGCCGTCCACCACCACGATCCGGTCGTTCCCGTCGATCGTGAACATGCCGAGGGGCGCCTTCAGCGCCGAACCTCTCACGACGGCTTCCACCGTGTCCCTGCTCAATCCGTACTTCGACATTTCCTCCGGACGGAAAACGAGGCGGACTTCCTTCGCGTATTTTCCGGCGATCCGCACCTCCGCGACGCCTTCGATGCCCTTGAGCTCGGGCTGCATGACGTCCTCGACGAACCGGGTCAATTCTTCGAGACTGGTCCCTTCGGCGGACGCGCTGAGCGTGATGACCGGCGTGGAATTGAAGGAAAATCTCTCGATCCGGGGCTGCCCGGCGCCTTCCGGCAGCTTCACGCCGACGACCGCTTCGCGGACTTCATTCACCGCTTTCTCCATATCCTGGCCGAAATCAAATTCAACCAGCATTTGGGAGACATTCTCCGCGGAAGTGGACGTGATGTTGCGAATGGAAGACACGCCGTTAAGCCGCTGTTCCAGCGGAATGGTCACCTCTTCCATCACGCTTTCCGGGGAAGCTCCGGGATACACGGTCGTGACGGCCAGATACGGCAACGAAATGTCCGGGATGCTCTCCCGCTTCATGTTCAGGCCGGAATAAATACCGGCGAACGCCGCGATCAGCGTCAACCACACCAGTGCGAATTTGTTGTCGAGCGAAAAACGGATCCATTTGCGCATGCGATTGCCACTCCACCTTTCCCGAGCATTCCGCAGGTTTTGGGCTGTTTCCGGAATTTCCCGAAATGCGGCCGCCGAATCCATCCTATTCCACGATTGTGAACTGAATGTAAACAGCGCTTTCCGGCTGTCCGGGAAGGTGGCATCGCGCGCAAAACAAAAAGCGGCGCCGCAAACCGGCGCCGCTGCCGTCAAAAACCCGGGTTCCGAACCGTCATCGGACGCCCGATCTCATCAGATTTCGTCGCGAATCAGCTGACGCTGTTCTGAACCGGTTTTTCCGGTCTCCGCCGAAGACAGGCCGCGGAAGACCGGCGTCGGGGCGCGGACGTCTCCGTCTCACATTTGCAGGGCCGAGCCCTTTTCCAGCTTGTGGATGACGGCTTCGCCCTCCGCGATCATCGCCTTGAACTCGACGATCGTCTTCGACATTTCGGGCAGCGCCTTCTCCTTGAAGGTCTGGATGCTCTCGATCGCCTCGAAGAGATCCCGGAACGACTGTTTCAGCGTCTCGACCGGAATCATCGCGTTCATGGCCTGCTGCTGGACGGCGGCGCCCTGCGTCTTCAGCATTTCCGAAGTCGCCGAGATCATGTTCGCGGTCGTCGTGTTCAGCCCTTCGATCGCGTCCAGCACCAGCTTCTGATTGGCCAGCGCGCTGGCCACCATGACCGCGTTCCGCAGCGCCGAGACGGTCACCATCTTGGCCCGCTCCACGCCGCGGATCAGCTCCCGGTTCGTGCGGATGACGAGCTCCGACGACACGACCGCCTGCTGGTTGACGACCACCATCTGCTGCAAGTCCATGATGCGCTGGTTCAGCGGGAACAGCACTTCCTGCGTGACGAAGTCGATCTTGTATTGGTCTTCGCCGCGCAGCTTCGCTTCTTCGATCTGCCGTTCCAGCAGATCCTTCATCGCCGTGCCGAGCTCGATCTCGGACAGAATCTTCTTCGTGATGTCCCGGAGCGTCTGCTGTTCGATCATCAGCGTGGTGTTGTCCCGCTCCAGAATCTTCCTGCCGTTGTCCAGCGATTTGATCGTATTCGCGATGACCGTCTGCGCCTTCTGGTACTTCGCGAAATAGGCGCGGACGGGATTCAGCAGCTTGCCCAGAAATCCCCGTTTCGTAAAATCGATGCCCGAAGGGTCGAGTTCCCTCATATGCTCCTGCAGAGACGCGAGCCCCTTCGAAATGACGCTGCCCTCGCTGCCCATTTTCGACAGCTCTTCGATCGATTTCGAGAGCAGGGCGTTCTTCTCCGTGGAATAGCGCATGCTCGAAATGCCGAAGTTCTCGATGCTGCTGATGATGTGTTTCCGCTCTTCCAGGGAATCGAGGTTCAGATTCATGATGGCCTGAACATTCTTCTCCGCCTGGATGCGCACCTCTTCGGAAACGGCATCATCCGGTTTGGCCAGCGTCCGGATTTCCTTCTCAACCTCATCCTTGTCCGGAAGCGTCAGACTGAATTCGCTCATCGCGCACCCTCCTTCGAAATTTGGCCGCCGCCGGTATCCTGCAGGCCGAATCGCAAGCCGGCGTCCGGTACCGCCGGCACGCCCCGCGCGATCCGGAACCTTGCTTCGGCCCCCGCGATTTTACATCTGGACATTGAGCAGATTGCTGATCTTGTAGACCACGTCGTCCGTATCCGCGTTGATGCTCGCCGCTTCGTTGATGCTGGAAATCTCCTTGAGCGCTTCGATGTTGGCGTTGTAGCCGATCGTGTAAATCGGAATCTGGTACTCCGCGATCAGATCCCGGACCTGGCTCAGACTCAGGCCTTCGGTGGTTTCGCCGTCGCTCAGGACGAAAATGACCGGCTTGTTGTTCGGATGCTGCTGCAGATCTTCCTGAAGCATCTTGATCGCCACGACGATCGCGTCGAAGGTCGCCGTGCCGCCGCCCTCCTGCAGGCTCTCGACCGCGCCGACGAAGAGGGACTGCTGGTTCGTGTCGTATTGGGCGATCGGCAGATTGATCGTCACCGTGCTCGAATAGGAGACGAGGCCGATCCGGTTCTCGCGCCCGAGAACCTTCTGGCCCGCGAGCAGCGATTCCTTCATCCGCCTGATCGGCTCGCCGGCCATGCTGCCCGACACGTCCGTGACGAACACCGCGGAAATCGGCCGTCCGGCGTTTTTCTTCTCCTTCCAGAGCTTCTGCGCGGCGCCGATCACTTCGCCTTCGGCCATCGGAACATCCGGTTTGTAGTCGTCGAGGGCGTTGAAGCCGTATTCCGTCGCCTTCGCCTGATATTCCGGCCGCAGCGCGAACTCGGCGAAAGCCTTCAGGATATCCTTCTTATCCTGGGAAATATCGCCCACGGCGTACAAAGGATTGTCATGCCGCACCCCGAACGGAACGAACTTGTACGTCACCTTCAATTCCGCTTCGTTCTGGAACGTCTGGTATTCCAGCACGAAAGCGTCGAGCACCCCGGAAGTCGCCGCTTCCCGCATCTGCAGCGTGGTCGACGCGACGAAAGGCACATTCGCCTGGAACTGCTCGAAGCCCCGGACCGCCGCTTCTCCCAGCAGATTGCCGCTGTCGAACGCGTGCAGCGCCGTGAGCAGAAAGTTCAGGCCGGTCGAGCTCGCGAACGGATCGGTATACCCCATCGCCAGTTCGCTGTTCGCGACCGCTTCCGTAATCGTCTTGACATTGACCGCGCCGTAATTTTGCATCAATTGCTCATATTTCGCGTTCGAGATCACGATGCCCGGCACATTGCCCGCCAGCCGGGGAGTGATCCTCTCGATCGGAATGCCGCCGGCCTTGACAATCTCGCCCCACAGCTCGCTGGAAGGCGTGAAGCCGTCGGGAATATGCTTGCGCGAGATGATATAGTCCTTCGCCGTACCCGAGGCGATATTGACGATCCGGACGGACGCCGTCTTGCCGTTGACCTTGATGCCCGCCTGGTTGAAATCCCGGGCGACCTCGTTCAGCCATCCGTCCCGGCCTTCTCCCGCTTTCTCGGGTGACGAGAAGATTTCGACGTAGGTATCCGTCGTATTTTCGACATAGACCGGGTACTTCGTAATCTCCGGCAGCGAGCTTGCCAGATCGACCGGATCCAGGTCGATCTGCCCCTTGATCGGTTCCGCGGTCGTCACCTTGATCTTCTTGTACAGCGATTCCAGGCGTTCGCCGGCACTTGCCGCGGTGTCCGTTTTGTCCGATTTGCCCCACCTTGACGTCAAGGCCGCCCCGGCGAGGACGATGACGAAGACGATCAGCATGACGAGGATCGTAGACCCGGACGACTTGCTCTTCTGCAATTTCCCCACTCCCCGGTCTCAATCTCTGTAGTACTTGGTATGCTGAATCAATTTGTCGATTTCCTGCAGGCATGTCAAACTTTCGACGCTGCTCAAGTCCACCGTCTCCAGCTTGATCATCTCCAGCAGCAGCCGGTCCAGCTTCAGGATGATCTCTTCATTCAGTCCGATATAATTCCGGATGTTTTGAATGTACTCGTGCTTGAGCCTCTCCCGTTCCTGCACGACATGCGGCGGCAGGATGCGCTTGTCCGCGCCCTTCTCCGCGATATGGGAATACAGCAGCTTGAGCTTGCTCAGAATGCTTTTCACATTCGCGTAAAACAGCTTCTCGACCTCGACCGTCACCCCGTGAAACCGATGATACGTCATCTCCGACGTCGAAAATTTGTCGTTGATCGTCTGCATCACGGCATTCTTCCGGGCATGAAACTGATTGAGGTGCGATCGGACCGAGCCGATCTCGGCCGCCACTTCGGGCAGCGCGGGAAGCGAAGCGAACGCGTTCACATAATCCTCATGGGTCATGGACTCCTTCAGCTCGATCTCGGGCGGACCCGCCGGTTGATCGTGAAGTCCCCGATATTGCCGCGCGATATAGGAGAAACTTCCGGCCACGACGGCCGCGCCGAGCGCCATGAGTAACGGGGAACCGCGGGAGAAAAGGCCCAGCAGCCCGGGGGAAATGATCGCTATATCAAGCAAAATCAATACCGCAGCAACCAGCAGAAATCTCGCGAGTTTTCCGGACTGCACCCGTAACCACCCCAAGTGAATGAAGCATGAACCGCGTATCAAGCAAAAAACAACTTATCTGAATTGTATACCAAGAACACAAACAAAAAAAACCCTGTAATATTATAACATCCAAATGATAACATCCGATCGCCAAAGCGGGCCCGCCGTCATGGAGCGATTTTCTCGTCGTGTCTTCATCATCCCATACGCAGCAAAACCGCCCAGGTCTCAGAAATATTGCGGGCGCCGCCGGGCAGGCGGGATTCGCCGGACACGCGCGGCCGCTCCCCTTGCGTTCGCGCATGGGTCGTGGGTCAGCCGCGAAAAAAAAGAGGCGGCCCCATGCCGCCCCCGCCTGATGAGCCCGATGCATGCCCGCCGCTCCCGCCGCCGATTGCCGCTGAAGCGTTCCGACTCGCGCCGGTCGCGTCCGCCGCGGTTGCGGCCCGACCGCCCGGAGCGGCCGTCGCCTCGCCGTGACGCGCATTATGCGGTCGCCACAATGAACAGTCGCTCCGCCTCGGCTCCCGGCGGTTCAAACTTGAAATCGGCGTATATCTCGACCTGCGAGAATCCGGCCCGGATCAGCGCGTCGCGGAGCCAGTCCGGCTCGTAGGCGCGCTGGATGTGCGTCTCTTCGAACCGGATGTATTTGCCGTCCCGGTCGTCGCGCGCGAAGATCGTCAGGTGATGCTCGATTTCCCGCCGGTTCGGCGCGTACTCGCTGGTCCAGATATACGCGATGTCGCGTTCGTCGAGCGTGAAAGGCTGTTCCTCCGCGTACCGTTCGAGCTGCCGCGGCGCGTGGACATCGAACAGGAACAGGCCGCCGTCTTTCAACCCGCGCCGCGTCGCGCGGAACGCCGCCTCCACGTCTTCTTCCTCGAGCAAATAATTGATGCAGTCGCAGAAGGACAGCACCGTATCCACCCGCTCGGGAAGCTCCCAGTCGCGCATGTCCTGCTGCAGCCAGCGGATCGATCCGTCTCCCGTGTACCGTTGGGGCGACGCGTCCCACTTGCCGCGCGCCACGGCCAGCATGTCCGCCGACAGGTCGATGCCGAAGACGCGGAATCCCGATTTGGCGAGGGGAATCGCGATATTGCCCGTGCCGCAGCCGAGATCGACGACCGTCTCCGGGATGCCGCTCCGCACCCAGCATTGGCGCGCGAACCGGAGCCATTCGGCATACGGCATGTCTTCCATCAGCCGGTCATAGACCGATGCGAATTGTCTGTAGGCCCGCATACGGACTCCTTCTCATCTTGACAATTTCCGCGCTCAATTCCGCGTCCCGGACGGGTCCGGTTGATCGTTCAGGCGGGTCCAGCCGTCTTCCTGCCGCACGAGGCCTTCCTTCATCAGCTTGCCGATCGCCCGTTTGAACGCCGCCTTGCTGATGCCGAACTTGTCCCGGATGATCCCGGGCGGCGTCTCGTCGGAATACGGCATCGCCCCCGTGCCGCGGCTCCGCAAATACGCGAGAATGCGCTCCGCGTCCTCCTCGCGCCCGATCTCCTTGCGCGGCCGCATCGACAGGTTCACGCGGCCGTCCCCGCGGACGAACGTCACGCGCGCCTCGAACGACTCGCCGAGCCTGTGCGGCCGCGTCTGCTCGCTCTTCGGCACAAGGCCCATCACGCCGGCCCGCAGCGCTTCGTCCTCGACGAACGCGAACGCGCCGGCCGCGGCGAGCCGCGTCACATGGCCGCGGACCGTCCGGTTGAACCAGGCGAACGGCGCGGGAACGGCCAGCTTCTCCAGATCGGTTTCCTCCGCGAGCACGGCGATGATCCGCCCCGATTTGTCGTGCGCCATCCGAACGAACAGCTCGTCGCCCGGCTTCGGACGGAGCTCCCGCGCCCGCGGCAGCTCCGAAGCCGGCAGCAGCAATTGCCGGCCGAGACCGATCTCGAGGAAGCAGCCGAGGCGCGGATGCTCGTCGGCCACCCTCAGCCTGGCGACTTCGCCGAGCGCAAGGAGAGGCCTGCGCGTCGTCGCGGTCAGCCTGTCATGCGTATCGTGGAACAGGAACACTTCCACGATATCTCCCGGGTTCGGCCGCTCCCCCGCAATCTCGCCGTACGGCAGCAGCACGCTGTCCTTGCCGTCCGTAAGCATGAAGCCGTTCGGCGGCGACTCGCGCAGCGTCTTGAGGCGGACGGTCGTTCCGGCCTTAAGGCTCATGCGAATTCCACGACTTTCGCGTCCGACCAGAGCTTCTCGAGGTTGTAATATTCGCGTTCGTCGCGATGGAAGACATGCGCGATGACGTCGCCGAGATCGATGAGCACCCAGCGGGCGGCTTCCAGCCCCTCGACGCCCCGCACCGGCACGCCCCGTTCCTCCGCCTTCTTGCGGATCTCGCCGGCGATCGCCTGCACCTGCGTATCCGAATTGCCGTGGCAAATGACGAAATAATCGGCGACGAGCGAGATGCCCTTCAGTCCGAGCGCGACGATGCGGTGCGCTTTCTTCTCCTCCGCCGCGTCCACGACGAGCTGCATCAATTCATCGGCTTGCATCAACCGTTATCGTCCTCCTTGTCGAGAAGTCGGATCAGATCGTTGCGCGCCATCACGGTCAGCGGGTAGATCGGCCGGCCCTTGGCGAGCAGGAATGCGATCGTCGAATCGAACCCGAACACGAGCGCCTGCTCCAGACTGTGTTCCGCCGTCTCCCGGATCCGGTCCACGCCCGGAAAATCGCGCCCCGGCTCGATGTAATCGGCCAGACAGACGACCTTGTCCAGCACCGTCATGCCGACGCGTCCGGACGTATGCCAGCGGATCGCGTCCAGCACCTCCGGGTCCTGCACGCCGTAATCGCGCTTCGCGACGTAGGCGCCGACATGCGCGTGCCAGAGCTGCGGATCGTACTCCAGCAGGTCGCCGGCTTCGCCGCTCTCAATCAGCGCGCGCTTCTGGTCTTCGATCGACCAATATTTTGCCACATCGTGCAGGATGGCGGCGAGTTCGGCCTTCGCCGGGTCCGCGCCGTGCCGCTCCGCGAGCCGCACCGCCGCCGCCATGACGCCCTCGGTGTGCGCCCAGCGCCGCTCGGGCATCTGCGCCCGGACGCGCTCCATGATCGCGTTACGATCCATACAAACCCTTCCTCATGATAAAATCATGCACGCCTTCGGGTACCAGATACCGGATCGAGCGGCCTTCCCGCCGGAGCGCCCGAATGCCGGACGACGAGATGTCGAGCTGCGGCATCGGGATCACGCGCACCCGGCAGCGCAAATATTCCGGCAGCGCGCCGTTATCGACAGGATGCCCCGGCCGGCCGACGCCGATGAACGAGGCGAAAGCCGCCAGCTCTTCGATCCGGTGCCAGCGCGGCAGATCGTTCACCCGGTCCCCTCCTATAATGTACGAGAAATCATGGCCGGGGTAGCGATCGATCAGTTCGCGCACCGTGTCGATCGAATACGATACGCCCGGACGGCGGAGCTCGAGATCCAGCGCCTTGAACGCCGGATTGCCGGCAATCGCGAGGCGCACCATCTCAAGCCGGTCCTCGCCCGACGCGGACGGTTCGCCCGCTTTCAGCGGCGGCGTCCGGTTCGGGATGAACCAGACTTCGTCCAATCCGCACCGGTCCCTGGCCGTCTCGGCGGCCAGCAGATGCCCGAAATGGATCGGGTCGAACGTGCCGCCCATCAGTCCAACGCGCTTCATCGCAGCTTCAAGGCTCCTTCGGTACGCTGTCCGTCAGGGCAGCTCGATCCTCTTGTTGTTCTTCGATTCCCGGTACAGCACGATCGTCTTGCCGATCACCTGCACCAGTTCGGCGCCGGCGCGCTCCGCGATCTCGGCGCCGATCTCCTTCGGGTCGCCTTCCTGATTGTTCAGGACCGACACCTTGATCAATTCCCGCGCCTCGAGCGCCTCCGACACATGGCGGATCAGATGGTCGCCCACGCCCCCTTTGCCGACCTGGAAGATCGGGTCCAGGTGATGGGCGAGCGATCGGAGATAGCGTTTCTGTTTTCCCGTCAGCATGAATGGTCAACCCGCTTTCCTGAGGTGCAAGATGCGCGTTTTTCTGTCCGTCACTCGCCGAGCGCCCGGAGGACGGTCTCCCGCATCGCCTCGACCGGAGCGGGAAGACCCGTCCAATACTCGAAGGCACAGGCGCCCTGATAGATGAACATGCCGAGTCCGCCGTGCGCGCGGCATCCCGCCCGCACGGCTTCCTCCAGGAACCGCGTCCGCATCGGATTGTAGACGATGTCGCTCGCGACGGCGCCCGGCTTCAGCCAGGCCGCGTCGATGCCGAGCGGCAGCTCGTCCGTGTTCGGCGACATGCCGGCGGACGTCGTGTTGATGACGATATCGGCATCCGCGCACGCCCCGCGCAGATCGTCCGGCCCAAGCGCCGCCCGGGGCACGCCCGCCGGCAGCGAACGCGCCAGCTCTTCCGCGCGGGATGCGGTCCGGTTCACGATCGCGATGTGCGCCGGGTTCTCCCGCGCCAGCGCGTGGAGGATACCCCGCGCCGCGCCGCCCGCGCCGAGAACGACAATGCGCTTCCCGGCGATGTCGACGCCCGCCTCCTCCTTCAGCGAGCGGACATAGCCGATGCCGTCGGTGTTGTAGCCGATCAGCCGGTCTTCCCGGCGGACGACCGTGTTGACCGCGCCCGCCGCTTCGGCCGTCGGATCGATCTCGTCGAGAACATGCATGATCGCCGTCTTGTGCGGGATCGTCACGTTGAAGCCGCCCATGCCCATCGCCCGCGCCCCTTCCGCGAAGGCGGCCAGCCGGTCCGCCGTGACGTGGAACGCCGCGTAGACCGCGTTGACGCCGGTCTCCCGGAACGCGCGGTTCAGCATGACCGGCGATTTCGAATGGCGGATCGGATCGCCGACGACGCCGTACAGCACCGTATGGCTGTCGATGGCCGGTCCCGCTTCCGCCGCATGCAGCTTGTTCATCGCTCGCAACCTCTCCCCTTCCCGCGCGGGCGGCGGCTGCGCCGCATCAGATCATCGCTTCGCGCAGGATGACATGCACGCCCTTCGGCGCGTACACTTCGACGTATGCGCCGGCCGGGCTGTTCGCGCGAATCCAGCCGAGGCCGGAGATGCTGATGTCGGTCCGGCTGTTCGGCGGAACGCGCAGCGAATGCCGCGTCCACGGCGCGATCTTGTCCAGGTCTTCGGCATCCGGCGGCGAGAGCAGCCCGCCGCGATGCTCCGCGTAGACTTCCTCCGCCCGCTCCAGCTTCGTCCGGTGGACGCGCAGCGAAGGCGATACGTAGATCGTGAACGACTGCGGCTCCCCGCGCGTGAAATCGAACCGCGCCAGCGCGCCGAAGAACAGCGTCTGCCGCTCGTTGAGCTGATAGACCAGCGGCTTGAGCGGCTTCTCGGGCAGCAGCCGCTGAAGCACGCCCTTCGGCACCGCCTCGGTCAGCCTGTACGGATAGACGATGCCCGGCGTGTCGATGATGTGCCGTCCGTCGTCCAGCGGAATCCGGATCTGGTCCAGCGTCGTGCCCGGATAGCGGGACACGGTGAGCTCCCGATCCAGATCGCTGTAATCCCGAATGAGCCGGTTGATCAGCGTCGACTTGCCGACGTTCGTCGCGCCGACGACATAGACGTCGCGGCCGCCGCGCAGCCGCCGGATCGCTTCGACGACGCGGTCGAATCCCGTTCGCTTCGCGGCGCTGCACAGCACGATCTCGGCCGGCTTCAGGCCGAGCCGCTTCGCCTGCCGCCGCACCCAGCCCAGAATGCGATTGAAATTCGTCGATTTCGGGAGCAGGTCGATCTTGTTGACGACGAGCAGCACCGGATTGCTGCCGACGAACCGCTGCAGTCCGCTGATGACGCTCCCTTCGAAATCGAACAGGTCGACGATGTGGACGACAAGGCTGTCGGTCGACGCGATGCCGGAGAGCATGCGAAGGAAATCGTCCTGGTCGACCGCGGCGTGCGTCACGTCGTTGTAATGCCGGATGCGAAAGCAGCGCCGGCAGATCGCATCCTCGCGCCCGAGCGCCTGCTCCGGCACATATCCCGGCTTGTCCGGCGATTCGGTCTGCAGCCGCGCGCCGCAGCCGGAGCAGACGAGCGCGCCGGTCGTCGCATCGCTTGCCGTCACCGTTCATCCTCCTTGGGCCATAGTCCTCTGCGTTTGAGCCTGCGGTGCGCCGCCCGCTCGATGATCCGGTTGAAGCGGGTGAAGACGCTCTCTTCCGCAGGCGCGATCGGCTTGACCAGAATGACGCGCAATCCCGTCCGCTTCGCGCCGAGCACATCGGTCAGCATCTGGTCGCCGATCACGACGGTCTGCCCGGGCGCAAGGCCGAGCATGGCCATCGCTTTCCGGAATGAAGCGCGCATCGGTTTGCGTGCGCTGCATATGTAGGGTATGCCGTGCGGCTCCGCGAATCGGGACACCCGCGCCCGCCGGTTGTTCGAGACGATGATCACCTTGAACCCCAGGGAGCGGACGCGCCCGAACCACGCGGCCAGCTCCGGCGTCGCGGACGGCACGCGGGCGCCGACCAGCGTGTTGTCGAGATCGCAGATGATGCCGGATACGCCTTCCGCCCGGAGTTTCTCAAGATCGATGTCGTATATCGTCCCCGCCACCTGGTGCGGGAGCAGCCATTCCAGCATATCCCGTTGCTCCTTGTACCGTGTTCCTTCCGCCCTCGGCTTATGGCAAAACTATATCACACCGGGGAAAAAGTTTGCAAAAGCAAGGAGCGGCTCCCGCACCGCCCTTCCGGCGCGCGTCGGAACCGCCCCCGAGACTCACAGTCGCTCCCGGATCAGCTTCGCCTTCGCGATGAAACGCTGCACATCCTCGTCCGCCACGGGCCGGCCGCCGTATTTCGCCCGTTCGAACAGGGCCAGCACTTCCTGGAAGTCATCGGCCAGCGATCGGCGCCGCTCGCTCCAGCGGCGGATCGTCTCGCGCAGCGTCTCGTTCTCGCCGCGCTCCAGCCCGCGGCGGCGGCAGGCGCGGATGAGCCGCTCCGTCTCATGCACGATCTGCTCGTTCGCGCTCATGGCGCCGAACCGGATACGCCGCCACAGCGGCGCGATCGCGCCGCGCTTCAGCCAGATCCAGAACGCCGCTGCCGCGGCGGCCAGCGCGCCGGCCGCATAGCCGACATACGGAGGAATCCGGAATCCGCCGGCTTCTTCGACCTCTTCCACGATCGGGCCGATGTCGGACAGATCGGGCGGCGCGGTCTCCGGCGCCTCGCTTTCCGGATAAGCGTACGGATACGAGAAGCCGGGCGTCGGCTCGAACGGAATCCAGCCGAACCCTTCGAAGTACACCTCGACCCAGGAATGGGCGTCCGCGTTGCGGACCGTGTACGTGCCGCCCGTGTTCGGATTGACCGCTTCATCCGGGACGCCGATGTAGATCTCCGACGGCAGGGCGCCCGGCGCGTAGCCCTTCACCCAGCGGGTCGGAATGCCGGACGCGCGCGCGAGGACGGCCATCGCCGTCGAGAAATAGTCGCAGTAGCCTTCCATGACTTCGAACAGGAACGCGTCGACGAAATCTTCGCTGCGCCGCTTCGAAATGTCCGGCGAGTTCGTGTACGGATAGTTCTCCTTCAGGTACGCTTCGATGCGGCGCACCTTGTCGTAATCGTTGTCCGCGCCGGCCGTCAGCTCGGCCGAAAGCCGCAGCACCCGTTCGGGAACGGTGGACGGCAGCCGCGTATACCGCTCGATGACGGCCTCGTCCGCCGGACCGGCGCCGCGCAGCAGTTCCTCGTCAAGCATCACCTGCTCGGACTCGATAATGTACGTCTCCGGATAAGGCATGTCGTCCGCTCTCGGCCAGCGAAGTTCGGCCGATTCCGGCAGCCAGGCCAGCGCGGACGGCAGCGCCTCTTCTCCGTCGATCTCCCGGATCGCCGACGCCTGGTGGGCGCCGAACAGCACCGGAAACGCCTCGTCCCGGCGCATCGTCACCGACGCGTAGACCTTGATCGTTTCCGCTTCGGGCGACAGGCTGAGCGGTTCGCCGTCTATGAGCCTGGGCAGCGGTTCGCCGGCCTGAAGGCCCGACACCGCGGTTTCCGTCTGCTCTTCCTCGCTGTCGACCCAGCCCTGGCCCGTATACTCGGACTTCGTCTCGCCCCGCCAATAGCTGCGCCGCGTCGTGTAGATCGTCATCACTTCCGAGTAATCGAAATCGAAGCCGTCTCCGAGTCTGTCGTCAGCGCGGCTGTAACCGGATCGGGTGTCGCGTTCCCTGGCCGGCGAAGGCACGCTTCTCACCTTGTCGCCGACGAACGACGGCACCGATTCGCCGCGCGCTTCCATCCAGAGCGTGTAAGGATCCTTCAGCACCGGATTGACGCTCGGCGCCAGCAGCCCGGCCGCCATCACAAGCCCGACGATGCCCGCGACGGACAGGCCGAAGGAGATCGGATACTCGATGAGGTGCCGCCAGGTGTCGGGATGGCTGCGCCGGAACCGTTCGAAGTGCTCGGCCACGAGCCAGCACAGCGCGATGAACACGCACCAGGCGACCTCGTCCCACAGGTAAATGGGCGTGAACGAGTCGAGCACCGTCAGCGAGACGATCACCAACCCGCAGAACAGCGCGACCTGCGGCCTCGTCCGGCTGAACCGCCCCGCGAACAGGAACAAACCGAAGGCGGCGGCGGTGACGCCGATGTAAGGCAGGAGCGGCCTGGTGATCTCCGCGAACCAGCCGCCCCATGCGGCCGCGTCCTTCCATTCATCCCTCTCCGGCATCGAAACCCAGCGGATCTTGCTGTAAGCCATGATGCAGGCGAGCAGGACGGCGGCATGCAGCGGCAGCTTCCACCGAAGCCTTCCCGGCACGAGAAATTCGATCGCCGTCCCCGCGACGAGCGCGGTGTGCACGATCGCGAACGTCTGCGGCCACCAATAGCCCTCCAGCGTATCGTACCATTGCCAGAGCATCACGGCGGCGAACAGATAGCAGAGTTTATGGTAACCGTTCTTTGCGACCAGGCGGAAAAATCGGGAAGCCGTCCGCTCCGCCATCACCGTCCGCCCCCTTCCAGCGCCGCCGGCAGTTCGGACAGCGTCCGCACATTGCAGACCGGCCATCCGCGGGCGGTGAGCAGTTTCTGCCAGGAAGCCGTCTCCGTCCGGCCGGAGCCTGCGGGCAGATGGATCAGGCAAGGCGTGTTGCCGCTCCGCTCGAGCCATTCCATCGCGCGGATCACCTCTTCTCCGCCATGCGGCGTCACGAGCACGACGAACGAACCGCTCGGTATCGGAAGCGGCGACTGGCGGAGCGATCGGTACAAGCCGGCCGTGCCGTCGGCCTGCACGCCGACGAGATGGTTCAGGATGAGCTGGCGCTGCTCGGCGGTCGATCGGGGCAAGAACCCGTCGATCGAAGCGCCGCAGGAGACGATGCCCATCGCCGTCTCGCGCCGGATGCCGTACTCGACGAGCGACGCGGCGACGGAGACGGCCAGCTCGAAATGGTCGGCGTTCGCGTACGCCGAGCCGCAGCGGTCGAGCACGATGACGGTGCGCGGCACCGATTCGCGGTCGAACTCCTTCGATTTCCACTCGCCGGTCTTCGCCGTCGCGTTCCAGTGAATCCGGGACAACCGGTCGCCGTAAATGTATTCCCGGACGCCGTTGATCTGCGTCGTCTCCTTCGAGAAGCGGCTCGAAACCGCGTAGGCGTACGGACCTTTCAGGCCGCGTTCGACCCGGTTCCACTCGCGGATCGGCACCGTCTGCGGCAGCACGGTGAAGCGGTGGTGGGAATCGAAGCCGCCCCGGTGCTCGAACAGGCCGAAAATATCCCGCGTCACGCATTCCGTTCTCCTGAACGCATACCAGCCGCGCTGCAGCGGAGGCGTCGAGTAGGCGACGGAGCCGGTCCGCTTGAAGTCGGGAATGAAGGAGACTTCGAACACCATCGGCTGTCCGCCGACCCGCTCGAGCGTGTCCTGAACGAGCACATACGGAACGGGCCAGAAACCCGGTATGCGGATGGTCAGTTCGATGTCCAGTTTCGTTCCTGCGGTCAGCACGTGGTTGTGCGGGAAGGCGCCTCCGCCCAGACGGCGCTCTCCCTTCACCCGCCCGATGCCGCTGAGCCGGCCGAGCGCGAGGTACAGGATCAGGACGTTCACGATGACGAACAGCATGACCGCCGTCTTGCCGCCCTGAAACAGCAAATACAGCGTGCAGCATATGTACACCGCGACAACCAGCCGCCAGCGTACGGATAGGGCCCTGGCGGTCGACATCGTCATCGCTCCAATCGGACGGGCACCGCCGTGCGCTCGACGACCTCGCGGACAACCTCCTCGGCCGTCAGCCCGTTCATGCGCGCTTCGGTGTTCAGCAGCATCCGGTGCGCCAGCACGGGGACGGCGAGCTGCTTGATGTCGTCCGGGATGACGTAGTCGCGGCCTTCCAGCAGGGCGCTTGCCCTGGCCGCCGTCATCAGCGAGATTGACGCGCGCGGGCTCGCGCCGATCTGCACGCCGGGATGCTCGCGCGTGCCGCGGGTGATGCGCACGAGATACTCGCCGATCGCTTCATCGGCGTGAACCGTCCGCACGCGCTCCTGCAGGCGCACGATGTCCCCGATCTCCGCGACCTGGTCGACGCGCAGGTACGCCTGGTCCGAATGGCTGCCGAGCACCATGCGGCGCTCGGTTTCGCCATCCGGATAGCCGATCGAGAGCTTCATCATGAACCGGTCAAGCTGCGCTTCGGGGAGCAGGTAGGTCCCTTCGAACTCGACCGGGTTCTGCGTCGCGAACAGGATGAACGGAACCGGCAGCGGATGGGTGACGCCGTCGACCGTCACGTGACGCTCTTCCATCGCTTCGAGCAGCGCGGATTGCGTTTTCGTCGTCGCGCGGTTGATCTCGTCCGCCAGCAGGATGTTCGCCATGATGGGGCCCGGCCGGAATACGAACGTCTCCTCCTTCGGATGATAGATGGATACGCCGGTAATATCGGTAGGCAGCAGGTCCGGATTGCACTGGATGCGCCGGAACACGCCGCCGCACGCTCTTGCTAACGCTTTCACGAGCTGCGTTTTGCCGGTGCCGGGGACATCCTCGAGCAATACATGTCCGCCCGCAAGCAGCGCAATGAGAAGCCGTTCGATCGCTTCGGGCTTGCCGAGTATGCATCGCCCGAGACTCTGTCGGATGTTGTCAATCAACTTGAGATCATTGTCCGTCGTCCCCATAGCTTTCCCTCCCGGTCTCGTTTGACCTCTATTTTACAGGAAGGAAAGTTGTGTCACAATTGTGGCGCTTGGCAGAAAAAATTGGAGGATCACACAGCGGCTTGCCCGCAATGCGATCCTCCGTGAATCTTCGGCGGCTACCCCTTCGGCCTGACCACCAGCGCGGCGAGGAACGAGAAAATGATCGCCGCCGAGATGCCCGCGCTCGTCACCTTGAACATGCCTGTGATGACGCCGATCGGTCCGGTCTGCTCAAGCTCGGTCAGCGCGCCGTGGACGAGGGCGTTGCCGAAGCTCGTGATCGGAACGCTTGCCCCGGCGCCCGCGAAGTCGACCAGCGGCTCGTACCAGCCGAGGGCGTCCGCGATGGCGCCGAGCACGACGAGCGTTGACATGGTGTGCGCCGGGGTCAGCTTGAGAATGTCGAACATCAGTTGTCCGAGGACGCAGATGCCGCCTCCGACAAGAAAAGCCCACACGAACTGCATCAGGCGTCTCCCCTTTCGATGGCGACCGCGTGCGCGATGCATGGAATGGTCTCGCCCTGCTGATAGGAAAGCGGCGAGAGCAGCGCTCCGGTGGCGACGACGAGAATCCGCTTCAGTTCGCCGCGGTTCAGCCTTTTCAGCAGATGGCCGTAAGTGACGACCGCCGAGCAGGCGCATCCGCTTCCGCCGGCCTGCACTTTCTGGCGCTCGACGTCGTAGATCATGAGCCCGCAGTCGCTGAACACCGTGTCCTGCATCGGCACGCCGTCGCGCGCGAACAGGTCGAGGGCGATGCGGTGGCCGACGGTCGCAAGGTCCCCGGTCACGATCAGGTCATAATCGCCCGGCACCCGGCCCGTGTCGGCAAAATGCGTCTGGATCGTGTCGACGGCGGCCGGCGCCATCGCCGCGCCCATGTTGAACGGGTCGGAGATGCCGAGGTCGACGATCTTGCCGATCGTCGCGCAGGCGACGACCGGACCGTTCCCGGAGGCGGCGACGACGGCCGCTCCGGCTCCGGTCACCGTGTACTGGGCGGTCGGCGGCTTCTGCGAACCGTACTCGGTCGGGTAGCGGAACTGTTTTTCCGCCGTGCAGTTGTGGCTGCAGGTTCCCGCCATCGCGTACTGCGCCGCGCCGGAATCGACGAGCTGCGCCGCGAGCGCGAGCGACAGCATCGACGTCGAGCAGGCGCCGAAGACGCCGAGATACGGCAGGCCGAGCTCCCGCACGGCGAAGCTGTTGCTGATGAGCTGGTTCAGCAGATCGCCGCCGACGTAGAACTGCACCTGTTCCTTCCGGATCCCCGCGTTCCTGATCGCGAAATCGGACGCCTGCTCGAGCAGCAGCCTCTCGGCCTTCTCCCAGCTCTTCTGGTTCAGGTCGAGTTCGGCGTGGACGAGATCGAAATCGGCCGCGAGCGGGCCCGCGCCTTCGTCCGGCCCGACGACGGTGCCCGTGCCGATGATGACGGGACGGCTGTCGAACCACCAGGTCTGCTTGCCGCGCAGCATGTCAATGCCCCCTGATCCCGAAGATGACGTGGATCAGCCCGATGACAAACGCGGCGACCGTGCCGTAAACGATGACGGAGCCGGCCAGTTTGAACATGTTGCCGCCGACCCCGAGCACGAGCCCTTCGGCGCGGTGTTCCAGCGCCGCCGAGCACATCGAGTTGGCGAAGCCCGTCACCGGCACGGCCGAACCCGCACCCGCCCATTGGGCCAGCTTGTCGTATACGCCGAAACAGGTCAGCAGCACCGAGATGAAGATAAGCGTCGCGACGGTCGGACCCGCCGCCTGGGTGGCCGACAGCTTCAGCCAGCTCATGTACATGTTCTGGATGGCCTGTCCGAGGACGCAGATCAGACCGCCCGAGACGAACGCCCGGACGCAGTTCGTCAGGACGGAACGGGATGGTTCGCGCTGTTTCGCGAACGTCTTGTACTCCTTCGACGACATCGACATCGGCTTGAATTTGCCTCTCCCGGCTGTACTGGTCGCCACTTGACGAATCCCCCCGTCGATTGCGGTCTTACGCCTTACATTGTTTGCCGATGCGTGCCGCGTTATGCCTGCGGTGTGCCCTCTCCGTCATTCGCCGCGCCGCGACGTTCTTTCCGCCGAAGCCCATGGGAGGACCGGCGCGCTGCCGCAACGTGGTATTCTCGTTACGGCAGGCCACGAGAGGACCGGGCGCAAACGGACAAAAAAAACCGCACGGCGTGCGGCTCCTCGGAGGGAACGACGGTCAGAAGACGGCGGCAATGACCACGATCAGGACAAGAAGCACATAGAGCAGCAGGATCAACAGCCCGAATCGGTTCACCCTTTCGGCTCCTTTCACGGTTGGTGCGCTTCTATCTTATGCCGGCCGCCTCCAGCGATCCTTCACCGGAAGGGCGGATGCGGCATTGGTGACGCTGTCCGTCGGCAACGCGGCCTGCGCGCACGAGACGGTACAGAGGCGGCCGCTTGCACTCTTCCGGGACGGAATTCTCGCCGGAATCCCCGGGATCGGTCTGCGACATCCATTCTTCATAACGCTTGAAGTCAATGCCGAGTTGTTCGAGAATCCGCTTGACATCCAACGCGACCAACACAGCAGGTTCCTCCCATCAGCTTGATGCTTTCAAGCGATGCCACCCTCATCCTGTAAAATCTGACTGTTTCTATTGTATAAAGCCGGCCGCGACAGCGTAAATAGGAAGTATTGTCGGATTCATAGGAAGTATTGTCGCTTGTTGTCAATATGGTACCCGGCCGTGGAATGGGACTGCGCGATCATCCGGGCGGCGGGACTTTTTTCTTCGGTTCGGACCCGATGTTTCCGCCCGCGATCGAGACGTGGGAGCGCTTACGGCATCAGAATTCACCGTCGCGCGTGACAGCCGGCCCGTTCCTGAGGCCCGCTCCCCCGACCGATGCCGAATCCCCGTCCGCGCAACATGTTTCGGAAGATTCGCGCGGCCTGAAGCGGACGCCCGCTTCCGCCGGCCAAGTTGAAGAAAACGCTTGCAATCCGTTAATATATACTAAAAGTGCATGAGGAGCGGACGCCGGATGGTGACGATTTACGACATAGCCGCGAAGGCCAACGTATCGGCCATGACCGTGTCCCGGGTCATCAATCAGCCGGAGCGCGTGAGCGAGAAGACCCGGCAGCGGGTGCTCAAGGTCATGGAGGAAATGCAATACGTCCCGAACGGCATGGCGCGAAGCCTCGTGCTGCAGGAGTCGAAAATCCTGTTCCTGCTCGTGACGGACATCCGCAATCCGTTCTACACGACGGTGGCCCGGGGCGCCGAGGACGCCGCCGCCGAGAGCGGTTTCCGCCTCCTGTTCGGCAACAGCGACGAAAGTCCGGACAAGGAATCCCACTATATCGAGACGATCCTGAAGGCCCGCGTCGACGGCGCCCTCATCGCGCCCTCCGGCGACGCCTCGCTTCCGAACCTGGAGCGGCTCAGGAAACACAAGGTGCCGTTCGTGCTGCTCGACCGCGATGTGCCCGGGGTTGACTGCGACATCGTGCTCGGCGACAGCGTGTCCGGAGCCCGGCAGCTCGTCGGCCACCTCGCGCAGCTCGGCCACCGGCGGATCGCGCTGGTCAACGGCTCGCTGTCCGTCTCGAGCGCGCGCTACCGCCAGGAAGGCTACCGCGAAGCGCTCAAGACGCACGGCCTCGCCTACAACGAACAATACGTGCTCGAGGCGGGATTCGGACTCGAGCACGATCCGTCGGCCATCGAAGATTGGCTCAAGCGGCTCGACCCGATGCCGACCGCCATTGTCGCCGGCAACAACGTGCTCGCGCTTCACGTCATCCGGCTGCTGAACGCCGCGGGATTCCGCGTGCCGGAGCACGTGTCGGTCGTCTGCTTCGACGATTTCGGCCCGTTCGCCGGCGCCGATCCGTTCATCACCGTCGCCGCCCAGCAGGCGTATCAGTTCGGCTACACCGGCATGCGACTGCTGATCGAGCGGATTCACGCGCGGGGCGAGGAGCGCCCGCGCAAGCGGATCGTGCTGCCGACCGCCTTGATCCTGCGCAAATCGACGGCGCCGCCGCGGGCCTGATCAGCCCGGTTCGGCGGCGCCGCTCCATACGCGCCTGATGATGATTTCCCCGGCCTCGTCCGTCTTGAGAAGCTCGTAGACATCGGGGTTCGTGAGGTTCTTCCATTCTTCGTAGCCGAAGCGGCCGCCGCAGGCGCTGAGGATGAGCGCCATCAGATTGCCGTGGGTCACCGCGACGACGCTCGATTCCGGCCGCCGCCAGCACGCTTCAATGACGGCGATTCCCCGCTCCGCCGCCTCCCGGGACGATTCGCCGCCCGGCAGCTTGAGATCCGGTTCGTCGAAGGAGGCCTTCAGCCGCTCCATCCAATCGGGCAGCGGCTCCGTCGAAAGCACCCGCTCGCTGAGCCGCGCGTCCGTCTCAATCGCGATTCCGGATCGGTCCGCGAACGGACGGATCGTATCGACGGCCCGCCTGAACGGGCTGGACACGATCCGCTCCACCGCCCGCTCCGCGAAAAAAGCCGCCAGCCGTGCCGCCTGCTTCAAACCTTCCGCGGTCAGCGGCGCTTCCGGTTCCTGCCCCGACGCCTTGCAATGCCTGACAAGGAAGATGCGCTTCACGGCCTTTCGACCTCCCCCGACGGCCGAACGTCTTCCGATTCCATGAACTCGATGCGGTTGCCGAAAGGATCATGGACATAGAACCGCCGGATGCCTTCATCGGCCCGGGCTTCATCGTCCGCGACGCGCACGCCGCTTGCCAGCAGATGTTCGCGAAGCGCCTCCAGGTTCCGCACGCGGAACGCGGGATGGGCCTTGAGCGCGGGCGCGAAATTCCGCTGCGCGCCGATGTGCACTTCATGTTCGCCGCATTTGAACCAGACGCCGCCGCGTATGTGCAGCGTTTCGGGTTTCGGTATTTCCGGCCAGCCGAGCAGCCCGCCGTAAAATCCGCGCGCCTCCGCCTCGCATCCTTCCGGGGCCGCGAGCTGGACATGGTCCAGTCCGTCGAACGCGAATGCCATGATTCACCGCCCCAGTCTTGATGGTTTCATAGAGCGAAATATGGTTTCGTAGAGCGAAATATGATTTCACTGTTCGAAATTCATAATACCACAGTTCCCCCAAAGCTTCCAGAAAAAATCATCGAACGCGGCAAGCGTCCGGCTGCGCGATCGCCGCGGCGGGTTCCGCCAACAACGGCAAAAAACCGGGACCACACTGTCGGTCCCGGTCTCATGGCGGCGTTCCGGCGCGCTAACCCCGCGACGGGTTCGGCCCCGCCGCCCGCAGCGCCCGCTTGATCCTGTCGATCTGGCCCAGATGGTTGTGCGCGTGCCGGACGAACCCGCGGATCAGGTCCGCGACGCTGACGGTCTCGCCCTTCGCGTTGATGCCCGTCTTCGCCAGTTCCGCGTCGGACAGCCGCCCGAGCAGTTGCGCGTTGTATTCGACGAGCGCCCGGTACGCTGCGAGAATGTCGCCGGCGCGGGCTTCGTTCGCCTTCTGCCCGGCCACCCACGGGTCCTGGGCGAAGGCGGGCAGCCGTTCCGCCGAGCCCGCCAGTATGGCGCGGATCCGGAACGAGGTGACGATGCCGTGGTCGGCAAGATGCGCGAGCACCTCCGTCACGCTCCATTTGCCGGGCGCTTCCCTCCAGCGCAGCTCTTCCTCGGAGAGGCCCCGGATCGCTTCCTCCAACAGCCCGTATATGTCCAGAAAAGCCTGAATATCCGCTTGTTGACCCAACTCGATTCCTCCTGACCCCATGGTCGGTTCAAGACGCCGGCTTGTCATCGCGACGCGCCCGCGCCTTGCGCGAGGGCGCGCTCCGCGAGCGCCGCCAGAAACGCGGCGGTCGGCGCCAGCGCCCGTTCGTCGACGTCGAATTTCGGATGATGCCATCCTTGAGGGCCGGCCGTGCCGGCGAACACGAACAGCCCCGGCACGCGCTCCTGGTAGAACGCGAAATCCTCTCCCGCGGGCGACGGGACGGGAACGACCGCCTTCAGGCCGAGCGCGGCCGCCGTGTCCGCCGCGATCTTCGCGAGCCCGGCGTCGTTGAGCACCGGCGGCGGCCCCTCAATCCAGCGGATCGCCGCCCGGACGCCGAAGGCGTCGGCGACGCCGCGCACGACCTGCTCGAACCGCTCCAGCACGCGGGCGCGCACGTCCCGGTCGAAGGCGCGGACCGTGCCCTCAAACGCCGCCCGGTCCGGGATGATGTTCCACGCCTCGCCGCTGTGCAGCTTCGTCACGCTGACGACGGCGCTCTGCAGCGGGCCGACATTGCGGCTTGCGATCGTCTGCAGCGCCGCGACGATGTGGGCGCTCGCCACGACCGGGTCGATGCCCGCCTCCGGCACGGCGGCATGGGAGGCGCGCCCTTCCACTTCGACGCGGAACCCGTCGGCGGCGGCCATGATCGGGCCGTCCTTGATGCCGAAGACGCCGACCGGCAGGTCCGGCTTGTTGTGCAGGCCGAAGATGGCGCCGACGCCGTCCAGCGCGCCGGACGCGATCACCTGGCGCGCGCCGGACGCCTTCTCTTCGGCGGGCTGGAAGATCAGGCGGACGGTGCCGGGCAAGGCCGCCTCGCGCTCCTTCAGCAGCAGCGCGGCGCCGATGACCGCGGCGGTGTGGAAATCGTGGCCGCAGGCGTGCATCCGGCCCGGAATCTCCGACGCGAAGGGCAGGCCCGTCTCTTCCCGGATCGGCAGCGCGTCGATGTCGGCGCGGAGCGCCACGACGGGGCCGTCGCGCAGCCCGCCCACCTCGGCGATGACGCCGGTCCGCAGCGGATAGCGGTCCGCGATCCGGACGCCGGCCTCCTCCAGCCACCCGCGAATCCGCGCGGTCGTCTCGAATTCCTCATGCGAAAGCTCCGGATGGCGGTGCAGTTCCCGCCTGACGGCGACAAGCCGATCCGCCAGCCGGTCCGCCGACCGCGCGATGGCCGCTCCGCCGCTCATCGCTCCCGGCCCCCCGCAAGCCGCGGATTACGACGCAACGCGGCTCGCCTCCCCGAGCGCTTCCCGCAGCAGGACGTACGAGCGCAGCCGTTTGTCGAACGGCTCGATGTTCGTCGTGATCATGAACTCCTCGACGCCCGTCTCTTCATGCAGCGCCAAAAGCCGGTCCAGCACCGCTTCCTTCGTGCCCGCGTACACGACCGGCTCCCGCTCCTCGATCGTGTAGTCGATGCCGGCCTGGCGGCCGTAGGCCTCCGCCTGTTCGACCGAACCGACGGTGACGGTCTGCCCGTTCGCCAGCCTGACCTTCACGGTCCGGATCGGCGGCACGAGCGCCTTCGCCTCCTCGTCCGTGTCGGCCGCGACCGCCGTGACGGCGAGAATCGCTTCGGCCCGGCCGGCGCCGCCCGGCGCGGGACGGAACCGCCGCTTGTAGGCGCGCACGGCTTCGACCGCCTCGCGCTCGTCCCCGCCGATGAACAGCGAGAACACGTAGGGCAGCCCGAGTTCCGCGGCCAGCTCCGCGCTCCGCACGGTCGCGCCGAGCAGCCAGATGTCGGGCGGCACGGTCGGCACCGGCGTGGCGCGCAGCCCGGCCAGCGGATGGTCGTCCGGCAGCGGCCGCCCGCCGACGTAGGCGGCAAGCTCGCGGACTTTGTCCGTATAGTCCGGCTGCTCCGCCAGATACCGCTGCAGCGCCCGCGTGCTGCGCGGCAGGCCGCCCGGTCCGCGGCCGACGCCGAGATCGACGCGGCCCGGCGCGAGCGCGGCCAGCACGTGGAAATTCTCGGCCACTTTGTACGGATTGTAATGCTGGAGCATGACGCCGCCGGAACCGACGCGGATCCGCTCCGTCCGGGCCAGCAGGTACGGGATCAGCGTCTCCGGCGACGAGCCCGCGAGCTGGTCCGTGTCGTGATGCTCCGACACCCAGAACCGGACATATCCCAGCCGGTCCGCCAGCCGGGCCAGCTCGACGGTGTGCGCGAACGCTTCGTCCGCGGTCTCGCCCGGATGGATCGGGCTCTGGTCGAGTATGCTGAGTTTGATGGTCATCCGAACAGCCTCCCACATCTCAAATCGTATATTCCGGCGCCAGCCGCCTCAGGAACTGCTTCGTCCGCTCCTCCTTCGGCCTGCCGAACAATTCGGCCGGCGTCCCTTCCTCCACGATGACGCCGCCGTCCATGAAGACGACCCGGCTCNCCACGTCCTGGGCGAAGCCCAGCTCGTGCGTCACGATGATCATCGTGATGCCTTCCTCCGCGATCCGGCGGATGACCGCCAGCACTTCGCCGACCAGCTCCGGGTCCAGCGCCGACGTCGGCTCGTCGAGCAGCATCACTTCCGGCTCCATGGCCAGCGCCCGGGCGATGCCGACGCGCTGCTGCTGGCCGCCGGACAGGCGGCTCGGATACGCGTCCAGCTTGTCGCCGAGCCCGACCTTCTCCAGCAGCCGGACGCCGCGCTCCCGCGCCTTATCCTTCGGCAGCTTCCGGACGACGACGAGCCCTTCCATCACGTTCTCGAGCGCCGTCTTGTGCCGGAACAGATTGTATTGCTGGAACACCATGGCGGTCTTGAGGCGCAGCGCGTGGATGTCTTTGCGCGAAGCCTTCCGGCAGTCCACGTGAAGATCGGAAATGCGAATTTCCCCCGCGTCCGGTCTCTCCAGAAAATTGACGCACCGAAGCAGCGTCGATTTCCCCGAACCGCTCGGCCCGATGATCGCGACGACTTCGCCTTTGCCCGCTTCGAGGCTGATCCCCTTGAGCACTTCGTCCTTGCCGAACGACTTGCGGATGCCGGCCAGCCGGATCATGCCACTCCCCCCTTGCGATACCGGCTTATGCGCCGCTCGATGGCACCGCCCGCCCGCTCGAGCAGAATCGTCATCCCCCAGAAGAGAATCGCCGCCGCCAGATACGCCTCGAAGAACTTCCAGTTCGTCGATGCGACGATCTCCGCCTTCGCGTTGATGTCGACGACGGAGACGACGAACGCGAGCGTCGAGCCGTGGAGCATGCCGATGACGAAGTTGGTCAGATTCGGGACGCTGGCCGCCAGCGCCTGGGGAAAAATGATCCGCCTGAGCGTCTGCATCGTCGTCATCCCGAGCGACAGCGCCGCCTCCCGCTGCCCCCTGTCCACCGCGAGCAGCCCGGAGCGGATGACCTCCGAGCAATAGGCCGACGCGGTGACGGAGAACGACAGATAGGCGAAGCCGATCATCGGGATGCGCGCCGAATTCCAGCCGAGGCCGAGGCGGCCGGTCACGGTGTCCACGATCAGCGTCAGCCCGGCGTAGATGACGAGCAGATGGACGAGCATCGGCGTGCCGCGGATCACCGTCACCCAGGCGCTTGCCAGCCGGTGCAGCACCGGAACGCGCCAGACGCGGACGAGCGCGATGGCCGTACCCGCCAGAAAACCGCAGCCGACCGAGACGGCCGTTATGGCGAGCGTCGTCGGCAGCGCTTCGAGCAGCTTCAGCAGCGCCTCCCAGACGAAGGAAGGATCCAGGCTCATGACGGCGCACCTCCCCGCATTTCGGACGCCGGCCTGCGCAGCGTCAGCCCTTTAAGCAGCCGGAAGCGGCCGGCGGTCTCTTCGGGCCGTTCATGGCGCAGCAGCCGTCGCTCGAGCGCCAGCAGCAGCTTCTCGAGGACGAACGCCACGGCGAGATAGATGAGGGCGAGCGCCAGATACGCCTCGAGGAAATGCTGCGTGATCCGCGCGAGCGACTGCGCCTTGCCCGACAGCTCCATGACGCCCAGCGTGAAGGCGAGCGACGTCTCCTTCAGCAGGGCGAGCGTCTGGTTCGCGAGCACCGGCACGGCGATGGCGAGCGCCTGCGGCGCCGCGACGCGCAGGAACGCCTGCGGGCCGGTCATGCCGAGCGCGTAAGCGGCTTCCACCTGGCCGCGGTCCACCGCCAGGATCGCGCCGCGGATCGTCTCCGAGACGAAGGCGCCCGTATGCAGCCCGTACGTCAGGATGACGAACACGAGGACCGGCAGACGCGTGATGTCGATGTGGACCATTTTGAGCAGTTCCGGCAGCCCGTAGTAAATCAGGAACAGTTGAATCAGAATCGGCGTGCCCCGGAAGAACGAAGCGTAGGCGACGGCAATCTGCTCCAGCACGGGGATCCGGTACAGCCGGGGCAACGCCGCGATCAGTCCGAACAGCAGGCCCGAGCCCAGGGAGCCCGCGACGATGCCGAGGGTAAGCAGAAGCGTCGAAGCCAGCTTCGGGATGAACGTGAAGACATAGGCGATGTCAAATGGCAGACCCATCTTCAGGCCTCGCTTTCCGCCGCGCCAAGAAAGCGGGCTTCAGTCTTCGTACGTGAAATCCTGGCCGAGCCATTCCCTGCTGAGCCGCGCCAGCGTGCCGTCCTTCCTCAGCTCGAGCAGCGCGGCGTCGATGTCGTCGGCGAGCCGCTGCGACTCGGGATCGTTCTTGCGG